>Ga0207655_1000111_pt1 | contig 170772 bp, 149 predicted proteins | sample KBSM44metaG_FD_184398 | JGI IMG/M metagenome (GOLD analysis project Ga0207655, IMG submission 184398) | Miscanthus rhizosphere microbial communities from Kellogg Biological Station, Michigan, USA - KBS M4-4 metaG (SPAdes) (version 2) | ecosystem: Host-associated > Plants > Roots > Rhizosphere...
TTTCAGCGTTTTTCTCCGGCGGAAGTTCTTACCGAATCTTCCTGTCAACGCCGTTTTCCGTAAGCCGGTGTGCCGTGTCGATGGAGGCGCATTATAGGGAGTTCTTCCGGGCTGACAAGCGTTAAATGCAAAAAAAGTATCGTTCGCGCTATTTTTCGCCACAACGCTCTATTTCACAACGATTTGCCTGGTAACTGCGCAAATTCATGCGCAAATGCGCTTACTGCAGACCAGTCGGTGTACTCCACTTCTTTAGAAGTATCGGTTTCACCCCCGGTCATCCGCATGATTAACTGAATCATGACCCGGTCAAACCAGCGATAGCGTGGATAACGTAACGCGCCGGCAAACACTGCGCAGCAGTCGGGCTGCCATGGCGACTGCTCAAGAAATTTGCGGGTATAAGCATTAGTCTGCGGAGTACGCTTGTCCGCTTTGCGTGCCGTCAGGTTCACGCTAAAAAACCCGCTTGCCCGCTGCTGCAGCGCCTGCAGGTGCTGCGCGATAAATTTCATCAGTGCCGCATCAAAATGCCCATAGCGGATAGAGGCGCCTATCAGCACGCGATCGTACTGTGACCAGTCAATCTGTCTCGTCTCTGCAAGGTCCTGCACATCACACAACTGTTGGGGTACCAGCGTCTGGGCAATACGCGCTGCAATTTCGCGGGTTTGTCCGTCGCGGGTAGAATAAAGTATCAATGCTTTCATCACGGGTTCCTGTTTCTTTTATTCGCGCCAGAACGTTGGCGTGAACAGTACCAGCAGCGTAAAGACCTCAAGACGCCCGAACAGCATCGTCAGGATCAATATCCATTTCGCCACATCATTCATGGTTGTGAAGTTGTCTGCGACTACGCCCAGTCCCGGCCCGAGGTTATTCAGCGTGGCAGCAACGGCAGCAAACGCGGAGAAGTCATCAACGCCGGTTGCGATAATGGCCAGCATGCTGAGCAAAAACACCAGCGCATAGGCAGAGAAGAAACCCCATACCGCCTCCAGAATACGCTCCGGCAGTGCCCGGTTACCCAGCTTGATGGTGTAAACCGCATTAGGGTGAACCAGACGTTTCAGCTCGCGCGAGCCCTGCTTGAACAATAGCAGAATACGAATAACCTTCAGGCCGCCCCCGGTTGAGCCTGCCATACCGCCGATGAAAGCGGAACAGAGCAGCAGCACCGGCAGGAACAGGGGCCAGCGCGCAATGCTGTCGGTGGTAAAGCCCGCCGTTGTGGCCCATGACACGACCTGAAAGAAAGCCTGATTCAGCGTTTGCCAGCCGCTGTCATAAACATTATGCAGCCAGAGGACCAGCGTGCAGATCACCACCAGCGTAAACTGCACGCCAATAAACATCCGGAATTCAGGGTCACGCCAGTAAACCTTCAGGTTACGACCGCTCAGCAGTGAAAAGTGCAGACCATAGTTACAGCCGGAAATCAGCAAAAAAACCGCAACAATCGTATTGATCGTCGGGCTGTTGAAATAGCCAATGCTGGCATCGTGCGTGGAAAAACCGCCAATCGCGATGGTAGAAAAGCTGTGTCCGATAGCATCAAACATCGGCATACCGGCCAGCCACAGGGCCAGCGCGCAGGCGATGGTCAGCACCACATAGATCAGCCACAGCGTTTTTGCTGTTTCTGCAATGCGCGGCCGCATTTTATTGTCTTTCAGCGGTCCCGGCATTTCAGCGCGATAAAGCTGCATACCGCCGACGCCCAGAATCGGCAGAATGGCGACGGCCAGAACAATGATCCCCATGCCGCCCAGCCACTGCAGCATTTGCCGGTAAAACAGAATCGCTTTTGGCAGAGAGTCGAGCCCTACCAGCGTTGTTGCGCCTGTGGTTGTCAGACCGGAAAAGGATTCAAAGAAAGCATCCGTAGCGGAGAGGTGGGGCTGTTCCGCAAAGATGAACGGCATCGCACCGACGCTGCCCAGTACAGTCCAGAACAGCACCACAATCAGAAAGCCTTCGCGCGGTTTGAGCTCGGTCTTCTGTTTACGGTTGGGCCACCAGAGCAGCGAACCAATGACAATCGCCATCAGGAACGTCTGACTGAAGGCACGGCCGGCACCGTCGCGATAAATCAGCGCCACTAAACCCGGTACAATCATGGTTACCGAGAATAAAATAACCAGCAGACCCACAATGCGGGTAATGGCGCGAAAGTGCATGGAGCCGTGTCCTTTGTTCAGTTATCCAGCGGGAGCAGCGATAGCGCCCCCCGGCTGTAATCAGAGAGGTTTTGCTTAAAGGCCGCTATCTGCGCATGAGGCAGCGCAATGCGCAGCGTAATGCAATCTTCATAGCGGCTCTCTTCAGTGATGCCGTTAAAACGCTGCAGCAGACGTTCTATATCGCTCATCTGCGCATAATCACAACGCAGCATAAAAGATTGCATCGGCACTTTGCGCTGACGCGGCAGCTGTTTCAGCCCCTGCTGCACCCCGCCACCGTAAGCTTTGACCAGCCCGCCGGTCCCCAGCATAACGCCGCCATAATAGCGTACGACGACGGCGGTGATCTCCCCCAGGCCGCTTCCCATCAGCTGCGCCAGCATCGGCTTGCCTGCCGTGCCGGAGGGTTCACCATCATCGGAGAAGCCCAGCTGTTGCGAATCGTCCGGTGCGCCGGCAACCCAGGCCCAGCAGTGATGTCGCGCAGCGGGATGCGCGCTTTTAACCTGCTGCACAAAAGTTCGTGCCGCTTCAGCGCCCGGCGTATGGGCCAGCAGGGTAATAAAGCGGCTTTTTTTGATCGTCTCTTCGCTGCTGCTTACCGCGTCAGCCGGAATATCATAAGCGTCCATCAGGCCAGATGCAGATCGCGCGTCATGTTCTCAATGCGATTAGGATGGATCACCACATTATCCTCAATGCGAATTCCGCCATACGGCTTCAGCGCATCAATTGCCTGCCAGTCAAAATGCTGGCTGTACTTGCCGCCGCGCAGTGGCGCCAGCAGCGAATCGATAATATAGAAACCGGGTTCGATAGTCAGTACCATGCCGGGCTCCAGAACCCGGGTGCAGCGCAGATAAGGATATTGCGCCGGCGCAGCCAGATGCGTGCCGTGGTCATCCTGCATAAACCCGGCCACATCATGCACCTGCAGCCCGAGTGGATGACCCAGCCCATGCGGCATGAAAGGCCCGGTCAGATTTTCAGCCACCAGCGCCTCTTCTGTCAGGCCTTTTGCCAGACCAAACTTCAGCAGCAAACGCGCAATGCGCTGATGCATCTGCAGATGATAATCGGTATAGCGTATGCCCGCTTTCAGCGTGGCTATCAGCGCCAGTTCTTCTTTATTCATCGCCTCAACCAGTTCGGCATAGCGCGTTTTGCTTTGCGCCGCATAGCTGCGCGTTAAATCTGCTGCGTACCCTGAATACTCCGCGCCAGCGTCAATCAGAAAGCTGTGACGTTTGGCTGGCGGCTGGTGATCGAGCCGGGTGTAGTGCAGCACGGCTGCATGTTCGTTCAGCGCCACAATATTGCCGTAAGGCACATCGGTATCCCGGTGGCCGGTAGCGGTGAGGTAGGCAAGGTTGATATCGAACTCGCTCATGCCGGAGAAAAACGCCTCTTTGGCAGCGCGATGACCAGCAACCGCGAGCTTCTGCGCCTGACGCAGACAGGCCAGTTCATAATCCGTTTTGATACTGCGATGGTAATGCAGGAAATCGATCACCGCCTGCGGGTTAATCTGCGCGCTGCCGAAGCCCAGCTGCGCAGCACGTGCCGGTACCGGGCCAATATAGGCCACGTTTTCACGCGATGCAGGCAGCAGCTGTGCAATCTCATCTGCATTTTTCAGCCCAATGACCTCAACGTCTCCCGTCCAGAAGCTTTCCGGTAGCGGCTCGACGTTATGCCAGTAGTCGACGGGAGAATAGAACCACAGCTTGGGTTTATTGAGGCCATCGACCCACAGCCAGCAGTTTGGCACCTGCGTGACCGGCACCCAGGCTTTGAACTGCGGATTCACTTTAAACGGATAGGTGTGATCATCCAGAAAAACGGTCTGTAGCTCGCCGGAGTGGATCAACAGCGCATCCAGTTTGCCACGCGCCAGAATCTGTTGCGCCCGCTGCTGCAGCGTTTTGATATGCGCCTGATACAGTGTTTTCAGTGAATCCATGAACGAGTCTCCGATGTCGCGAAAGTGGCCGCAGTGTAGCATAGCCGCGGCGCTATTGGCGCGCCAGCCAGCCTGTGATCGCGGTATCAAATAAGCACACTGCCGTTTGCAAAACATGAGCAGGCCGCCCACACTCCTGTTCATCTGGTATGACCAGATCACTTTTCGCGGTTTCAGGAGACGGACATGCTCTACCAAGGCGATACCCTTTCATTACACTGGCTTGACGATGGCATCGCCGAGCTGGTTTTCGATGCTCCCGGCTCGGTCAATAAACTTGATATCAAAACCGTCGCCAGCCTGGGAGAGGCTCTGGATGTACTGCAGCAGCAGCCCGGCCTGCGCGGTCTGCTGTTAAGCTCCGCTAAACCCGCTTTTATCGTCGGCGCGGATATCACCGAATTTCTCTCGCTGTTTGATGCCCCCGAAGAGAAATTAAGCGCATGGCTGACTTTTGCTAACAGCATTTTTAACCGGCTGGAAGATCTGCCGGTGCCGACCATTGCCGCCATTGATGGCTATGCGCTGGGCGGTGGCTGTGAATGTGTTCTGGCAACCGACCTGCGCGTCGCGACGCCGGAGTCACGTATTGGCCTGCCGGAAACCCGGCTCGGCATCATGCCTGGCTTTGGCGGTAGCGTACGTCTGCCGCGCCTGCTGGGTGCCGACAGTGCGCTGGAGATTATTGCCGCCGGTAAAGATGTGGATGGACTAAGCGCGCTGAAGCTGGGGCTGGTGGATGCCGTGGTCAGCCGCGATAAATTGCGCAGCGCTGCGCTGACGATGCTGCACGACGCCATTACCCAGCAGAGCTGGCAGGCACGCCGGGCGCCGAAGCTGGCGCCGCTGAAGCTGAGTCCGGTTGAAGCCGCGATGAGCTTTACGCTGGCGAAAAGCATGGTGCTGCAGACGGCAGGTAAACATTACCCTGCCCCGCTGACAGCGGTGAAAACGATTGAAGCCGCCGCCGGGCTGACGCGCGATGATGCGCTTAAGCTTGAAACGGCTGCCTTTGTGCCGCTGGCGCAGAGCGATGTCGCCCGCGCCCTGGTCGGCATTTTCCTTAACGATCAATATGTCAAAAGTCTGGCGAAAAAACATAGTGCCCGCGCAGAGGTGCCGCAGCAGGCCGCCGTGCTGGGTGCCGGTATCATGGGGGGCGGGATTGCCTGGCAGTCGGCGTGGAAAGGCGTACCGGTTATCCTGAAAGATATCAGCGAGAAAGCGCTGACGCTGGGTATGAATGAAGCCAGCAAGCTGCTGAATAAACAGCTGGCGCGCGGCAAAATTGACGGGACCAAACTCGCCGCCGTGCTGACCACTATCCAGCCGGTGCTGGAGTATAGCGGTTTCAGACGCGCTGATGTGGTGGTGGAAGCGGTGGTGGAAAACCCGGCGGTCAAAGCGAAAGTGCTGGCCGAGACTGAACAGCAGCTGCGGGAGGATGCGATCCTCGCCTCCAATACCTCGACGATCCCGATTAGCGAACTGGCAAAAGCGCTGCAGCGCCCGCAAAACTTCTGCGGTATGCATTTTTTCAATCCGGTTCCGCGTATGCCGCTGGTGGAAGTGATCCGCGGCGAACAGACCTCAGAGGCAACCATCAGCAAAGTGGTCGCGTGGGCCAGCAAAATGGGAAAAACGTCCGTAGTGGTTAACGACTGCCCCGGTTTCTTTGTTAACCGGGTGCTGTTCCCCTATTTTGCTGCTTTTAGCCTGCTGCTGCGCGACGGCGCTGATTATCGCCAGGTCGACAAGGTTATGGAGCAGCAGTTTGGCTGGCCGATGGGCCCGGCGTGGCTGCTGGATGTGGTAGGTATTGACACCGCGCATCATGCGCAGCAGGTCATGGCACAGGGCTTCCCGACGCGCATGCAGAAAACGTATCGCGACGCCATTGATGTGCTGTTTGATGCGGGCCGGTACGGCCAGAAAAACGGGCTGGGCTTTTACCGCTGGGAACAGGATAAAAAAGGCAAACCGCAGAAGATACACGATCCGGACGCCGATACGCTGCTGAGCAGCGTCAGTGAACCAGCACGCGCATTCAGCAATGAAGAGATTATCAACCGTATGATGCTGCCGATGCTGCATGAAGTGGTGCGCTGTCTGGAAGAGAAGATTATCGCCTCACCGGCAGAAGCAGATATGGCGCTGGTCTATGGCCTCGGCTTTCCGCCATTCCGCGGCGGCGCTTTCCGCTATCTTGATACGCTCGGTAACAGCAATGTGGTCGACCAGGCCAGACGCTACGCACATCTCGGCACGCTTTATACGCTGCCAGAGGCGCTGCTGCAGCGTGCACACGCGCATCAGAGCTGGTATCCCGCCGTTCAACCTATTGATGAAGCGTCGCTGCAGCGCGCCTGAGGAACAGAGATGGAAAATGTCGTCATTATTGATGCCGCACGCACACCGATGGGTCGCTCTAAAGGCGGTGCCTTTCGTCAGGTGCGGGCAGAGGATCTCTCAGCGCATCTGATGCGGGAGCTGCTGAGCCGCAACCCGGCGATCGACCCCGCTTCGCTGGATGATATTATCTGGGGCTGCGTGCAGCAGACGCTGGAGCAGGGGTTTAATATTGCGCGCAATGCCGCACTGCTGGCGGAAATTCCGCACCGCGTGCCCGCCAGCACGGTAAACCGTCTCTGTGGTTCATCCATGCAGGCGCTGCATGATGCTGCCCGCGCCATCATGACCGGCGATGCGCAGACCTGCCTGATTGGCGGCGTTGAGCATATGGGCCATGTCCCGATGAGCCACGGCGTTGATTTTCATCCCGGCCTGAGCCGGACAGTGGCAAAAGCTGCCGGCATGATGGGTCTGACGGCAGAAATGCTGGCGCGCATGCACCATATCAGCCGCGAGCAGCAGGATGCGTTTGCTTTCCGTTCGCATCAGCGCGCCTGGGCGGCAACGCAGCGCGGCGATTTTGCCCGGGAGATCATTCCCACCTGGGGACATGACGCTGATGGCGTGCTGAAGCGCTATGAAAGTGATGAGGTTATTCGTCCTGAGACCAGCCTCGAGGGATTAGCCGCACTGCGCCCGGCGTTTGATCCGGTTAGCGGTACGGTTACCGCCGGCAGTTCATCCGCGCTCTCCGACGGCGCTGCCGCGATGCTGATCATGAGTGAAAGCCGCGCCCGTGAGCTGGGTGTGACGCCGCGCGCACGTATCCGCAGTATGGCGGTAACCGGCTGCGATCCTTCAATTATGGGATACGGCCCTGTGCCCGCCAGCAAACTGGCGCTGAAACGCGCCGGACTCAGCGTAGCGGATATCGGGCTGTTTGAACTCAATGAGGCTTTTGCGGCGCAAACCCTGCCCTGTATTAAAGATCTGGGGCTGCTGGAGAAACTGGATGAGAAAGTCAACCTGAACGGGGGTGCCATTGCACTGGGGCATCCGCTGGGCTGTTCCGGGGCGCGTATCAGCACCACCCTGCTCAACCAGATGACTCAGCATGACGTACAGTTTGGCCTGGCAACGATGTGTATCGGGCTGGGTCAGGGCATCGCTACAGTATTCGAACGTATATAAAACTGAGACCTGTGAATCGCACGTGTTCCCGCCCTGCCGGGCGGGTTTTTTTACGGCTGCGTCTCAGATAAACGCAAAGGCGTCGCCATACATCTGCGCTTCCAGCGCGCCGCGCTCGCTGCAGAAACGTTCACGGGCAATTTTTGCCATCTCAAAGCGTCCGGCAATATAGATATCATGTCCGCTCAGATCCGCATGATCCTGCATAACGGCGGTCAGTACCGTACCGCTGCGCCCCTGCCAGCCATCCGCAGGCTGCTCAACCACCGGGATCACTTTGAGATTCGGGTGTTTCACCGCCAGCGCTTCCAGTTCGTCCATATCGTAGAGGTGCTGCAGTTCACGTCCGCCCCAGTAAATGGCGATATCGCGATCGGGCTGCTGCGCCAGCGCGGTCAGCAGCAGTGAGCGCGCGTAGGAGAAACCGGTGCCGCCGGCGATCAGAATCACCGGCCGCTCGCTCTCTTCCCGCAGCCACGCATCGCCGTGCGGCATATCAATCGTTACCTGCCGAACGCTTCTGATACGATCCATCACGGCCATGGCGTAAAGATTGAGATCGGATGCCCCAATGTGCAGCTCAATAATCTCTTTTTCCATTGGCGTTGAGGCAATGGAGAAAGGACGCTTGTCGCGTTCATCCATGACCACCATCAGATACTGACCGGCGCGAAAGCTAAATTCCGCTTCCGGGATCAGGCGAACGCGATATACCGTGTCGGTAATGGCCTCAACCGAAGTCACTTTGCAGCTTAACGTCGTCATAATTGCCCTTTCTTATGGTTCTCTGCTGCCGTCAGCGCTGCGGCGGTTCGGCAAAGATTGCTAACTCATCCCAGATTGCATCAATGCGCGCGGTAACCGCCGGATCTTTGACGATCGGCGTGCCCCATTCGCGCTGCGTTTCACCGGGCCATTTATTGGTGGCATCCAGCCCCATCTTTGAGCCCAGCCCCGAGACCGGTGAAGCAAAGTCGAGGTAATCGATCGGCGTATTCTCTACCAGTACGGTATCGCGCGCCGGATCCATACGGGTGGTAATCGCCCAAATCACATCATTCCAGTCACGTGCGTTTACGTCATCGTCACACACAATAACAAATTTGGTATACATAAACTGACGCAGAAATGACCAGACGCCAAACATCACGCGCTTGGCATGCCCCGCGTACTGTTTTTTAATCGTCACTACCGCCAGGCGATAGGAGCAGCCCTCAGGCGGCAGATAAAAATCGACAATTTCCGGAAATTGCTTGATTAAGATTGGCACCAGCACTTCATTCAGTGCCACCCCCAGTACCGCAGGCTCATCGGGTGGACGGCCGGTATAGGTGGAATGATAGATTGGTTTACGCCGCTGCGTAACGTGCGTAACGGTAAAAACCGGAAAGCTGTCTACTTCATTATAGTAACCGGTATGATCGCCATAAGGGCCTTCCGGCGCCATGTCGCCCGGTTCAATGTAGCCTTCCAGCACGATCTCCGCGCTGGCAGGCACTTCCAGATCGCAGGAGACACATTTTACCACTTCGGTTTTGTTGCCGCGCAGCAGCCCGGCAAAGGCATATTCCGAGAGCGTATCCGGCACCGGTGTGACTGCGCCCAGTATGGTGGCGGGATCGGCACCCAGCGCCACTGCAACCGGAAAACGTTCACCGGGATGGGCTTTGCACCACTCCTGAAAATCGAGCGCGCCGCCGCGGTGTGACAGCCAGCGCATAATCAGGCGGTTTTTGCCGATGACCTGCTGGCGGTAGATCCCGAGGTTCTGGCGCTCTTTATGCGGCCCGCGCGACACGGTCAGCCCCCAGGTAATCAGCGGTGCCGCATCGCCCGGCCAGCACTTCATCACCGGAATACGCGACAAATCGACCTCATCGCCGCTGAAAATCTCTTCCTGACAGGGTGCATTACGCAGGCGCTTTGTCGGCATATTCAGCACCTGTTTAAACTGCGGCATCTTATCAAAGAGATCGCGGAAGCCTTTGGGTGGCTCTGGTTCTTTCAGAAACGCCAGCAGTTTACCGACGTCGCGCAGTGCGCTGACCTCCTCCTGCCCCATGCCCATGGCCACGCGCTTTGGGGTGCCAAACAGGTTACACAGCACCGGCATGTCATACCCTTTAGGGTTTTCAAACAGCAGCGCCGGGCCGCCGGCACGCAGCGTGCGGTCGGCGATTTCGGTCATCTCAAGTTCAGGATCGATCTCCTGAGTGATGCGCTTGAGCTCGCCACGCTGTTCCAGCAGCGAAAGAAAATCTCGTAAGTCCTGGTATTTCATGTGGCTTCATTTTTCCGGCCAGAGTGAATCGGGAAATCGTGCAGATCCGTAATGGTCTGGCAGTCTGATACAGATGCGCCCTGGTCGTCAATTCTCTTGCCGCAAAGCGCGCAGATAACGCACTAATCAGAAAATTCGCAGAGAATTTCTCTGGCCGGCACGGTATACGCCAGCCGATACGCTATAACTCTGACTGCAGGTTTGTTATTCTTGGCATCCATTATTTGGGAGCAGTTATGGAATCCTGGTACTTACTCTATTGCAAACGTGGACAGCTGCTGCGCGCTAAAGAACATCTTGAGCGTCAGGCGGTGACATGCCTCAGTCCAACGATCGCGATGGAGAAACTGGTGCGCGGTAAACGCACCACCGTCAGTGAACCGCTGTTCCCTAACTATCTGTTTATCGAATTCGATCCGGAAGCGATCCATACCACCACCATCAGCAGCACGCGCGGCGTCAGCCATTTTGTACGCTTTGGCGCTATGCCCGCCACGGTGCCCTATGAAGTGATTGAAGCGCTGCAGACCGATACACCGCAGATTGTTCTGGACCCTGAAACGCCGCAGTCGGGCGATGAAGTGCTCATTACCGACGGTACATTTGAGGGGTTACGGGCTATTTTTGCCGAGCCCGACGGTGAAACCCGCTCGATCCTGCTGCTGAATCTGCTGAATAAGCAGGTGATGCGCAGCGTGGATAACAAACTGTTCCGTAAGGTTTAAGCCAGCCTGAACAGCTGACGTGCGTTGGCGTCAGCCTGCGCACTCAGCGCCTCCGGCGTCTCTCCGCGCCAGCCCGCCACCTGCTGCACCAGATGAGGCAAAAAGCAGGGTTCATTGCGCCGTGAGGCCGGACGGGGCCGCATGTCGCGCGGCAGCAGATAAGGCGCGTCCGTCTCCAGTAATAAACGCTCAGCCGGGATCAGCGGCAGCATCTCACGCAGTGCCATCCCGCGGCGTTCATCACACACCCAGCCGGTAATGCCCACGGAGAGGCCCAGCGCCAGACTGCTTTCCAGCTCTGCGCGCGTGCCGGTAAAGCAGTGCACCACTGCTCCTGCCAGCTTCGGCAGCCACGGCTCCAGCACCGCAACAAAGCGATCGTGCGCTTCCCGGCAGTGTAAAAACACCGGCAGCTGCAGCTCGGCTGCCAGCGCCAGCTGGGCATCAAATGCATATTCCTGCTGCTGATGTGCAGCCAGATTACGGTTGAAGTCGAGGCCGCACTCTCCGATGGCAACCACCTGTTCGCTCTCTGCCAGACGGCGCAGCGTACTGGCTGTTTCTGCTGACCATTCACTGGCGTGATGCGGATGAACGCCGGCCGTAGACCAGCAGTAGCCGGGATGCTGTGCTGCCAGCTGTCGTGCCTGCTGGCTCTCCAGCGCGTTCGTGCCGGTAAGCAGCATGCCGGTGACACCTGCTTCACGCGCGCGCTTTACCACCTGAACGCGATCTTTTGCGAATTGCGTGCTGGTCAGGTTTACACCGATATCAAACATCTCTTTCCCCCAAATAAAAACCGCCCGGCAGGCGGGCGGTCTGTAAAACGCTTCACCCCGTGCGCAACGGGGTGTCCTGCGTAAACGCGATCAGGAGTCTTCCTCTGCCGCGCTACGCCCTTTACCCACGTAGTAGCGGGAAAAGAATACGCCGACTTCAAACAGGCAGTACATCGGAATAGCGAGCAAAGTTTGGGAAAAAACGTCTGGTGGTGTGAGCAGCATCCCAACAACGAAAGCGCCGACCAGGATATAAGGCCGTTTTTTTCGCAGGTCGTCTGGCGTGGTGATCCCGGTCCAGCAAAGCAGCACGATGGCTATCGGCACTTCAAACGCGACGCCAAACGCCATAAACAGCGTCATGACAAAGTCGAGATAGTTAGTGATGTCAGTCGCAATGGTGACGCCCTGCGGCGCGGTTTTGGCAAAAAAGCCAAACGCCAGCGGAAAGACAATAAAGTAGGCAAAAGCCACACCAACGTAGAACAGCAGCGTGCTGGAGAACAGCAGCGGCATCACCAGCCGGCGTTCGTGCCGGTAGAGCGCCGGGGCGATAAACGCCCACACCTGATAGAGGATCACCGGGACGGCCAGAAACACCGAGACGATAAGGGTCAGCTTGATCGGTGTAAAAAAGGGCGAAGCAACATCCGTGGCAATCATACTGGCACCAACTGGCATCTGGCTGATCAGCGGCGCGGCGATCGCGTGATAGATATCATTAGCGAAATAGACCAGACAGAGAAAGATCGCAAACACGGCGATGATGCAGTTCAGCAGACGCTTACGCAGCTCGATCAGATGGCTGATGAGCGGCTGGGTATCTTCAACAGCCATGGTTATCGTTCATCTTTTGCAGAAAGGGGAGTGGATGAGTGCGCCGCATCAGTCCGATCGCTGACGGTTTCTGCGGCAGCAGGTGCCTGCGCCGGTGCGCTGGCGTGATGTTCTGCCTGCGCCGGCGTGACAGCAGCAGCAGCCGGAGGCACATCAGGCTTAACCGCGGCGGGCTGATGAATCGTATTGGCTTCATCTTCCGCTTTTTCGATATCAATACTCTGCTGAACAGATCGCTTCATGGAATCAGCGGTTTTGCGCAGCTCTTCCATTGACTGCTTCAGCTCCGGAGAGAGCGTTCCCTTTCCCGCTTCTTCCACTTTTGTCAGGCTGTCCTGCAGCTCCTGCAGCTTTAGCTCTTGTGCCAGCTCATGCTGCACATTCGCCGCCAGCGAGCGAATTGCCCGGATCCAGCCCACTACCGTTTTTACCGCCACCGGTAAACGCTGCGGCCCGAGTACAATCAGGCCGATCACGAACACCAGAACCAGTTCACTAAAGCCAATATCGAACACAGTTACACCTTACTTATCCCGCGGCTGATCTTTATTCACCGGGTCATGCTGTTTATCCGCCAGCGTTTTGGCATTGAAGTCAGCATCCTGCTCTTTAGGCAGATCTTTTTTCTCATCGTCATCACTCATCGCCTTTTTGAAACCGCGAATAGATGAGCCCAGATCTGAACCGAGGTTGCGCAGTTTATTGGTGCCGAACAGAAGTACAACGATGACGGCAATAATGATTAATTGCCAGATACTGATACCGCCCATAAGATATGCCTCTGAAATACTCAATAAAACGAAAAACTGTAATGTGGCGGGCCGGGAAACCGGCTCCGGCCTGCGACATTACGCGATTTGCCCCAGGCAAACAATTAGTTTGTCTTGCGCCAGCCCACCAGCCAGGTCACGATGCCCGCCGCCATCAACAGCGCCGGGAAAAAGTCCCAGTCAGGCCGGCTCAGCAGTACTGCCGTCCCGCTTAACAGCAGCGTGGCTCCCACGCCAAACAGGTAGCGCGACTGGTGATGCCGGGTACGCTGCGCGTTCATTTCATTCACCAGTTTATCGACGCTGTGCTGCAATAACTTATGCTGGCGCATACTGTCGTAAAACAGCTCCGGCAGCTCCGGCAGTTTCTCAGCCCAGAAAGGCGCTTTCTCTTTCACCTTACGCACCAGCGCCGGAAGACCGATCTGATCTTTGATCCACTCTTCCAGGAACGGCTTCGCGGTTTTCCATAAATCGAGCTGCGGATAGAGCTGACGTCCGATCCCTTCGATATAGAGTAGCGTTTTTTGCAGCAGCACCAGCTGCGGCTGCACTTCCATATTAAAGCGACGCGCCGTGTTGAACAGATTCAGCAGCACGTGACCAAATGAGATCTCCGCCAGCGGCTTCTCAAAAATCGGTTCACAGACGGTGCGGATAGCAAACTCAAAATCTTCAACGTTGGTATCAGGCGGCACCCAGCCGGAATCCACGTGCAGTTCCGCTACCTTGCGGTAGTCGCGGTTAAAGAACGCAATAAAGTTTTCGGCCAGATAGCGCTTATCTTCTTTGTTAAGCGATCCCACAATCCCGCAGTCGATACCGATATATTGCGGATCTTCCGGACGATCGTAACTGACAAAAATGTTGCCCGGATGCATGTCGGCGTGAAAGAAGCTGTCGCGGAATACCTGGGTAAAGAAAACCTGTACGCCGCGTTCCGCCAGCAGCTTCATATTGACGCCGTGCTGCTCCAGCGTAGCGACATCGGAGATAGGAATACCGTAAATGCGCTCCATCACCAGCATGGTTTCGCTGCAGTAATCGGAGTAGACCTCCGGTACATAGAGCATGCGGCTCTGATCAAAATTACGGCGCAGCTGAATCGCATTGGCCGCTTCCCGCAGCAGATTGAGTTCATCAATCAGCGTTTTTTCATAATCGCGCACCACTTCCATCGGACGCAGCCGGCGGCCATCCGGCAACAGGCGCGGCACCCAGCGTGCCAGCCGGTAGATCAGCTTCATATCCGCTTTGATTACCGGCAGGATATCAGGGCGGATCACTTTGATGACTACTTTGCGGCCGTTGGATTTCAGCGTGGCGGTATGGACCTGGGCAATAGAAGCGGAGGCGAGCGGTTTGATATCAAAATCGTCAAACCAGGTCTCAACCGGACCGCCAATTGAGCGCTCAATCTGCGCTTTGGCTTTCACCCCGTCAAAGGGCGCGACGCGGTCCTGCAGGATTGCCAGTTCGTCGGCAATTTTTGGCGGAAACAGATCGCGACGGGTTGAGAGCATCTGACCAAACTTGATCCAGACCGGGCCAAGCTGCTCCATTGCCAGACGCAAACGCAGGCCCAGCTCCGCCTCTTTATGCTGGTTAGGGATCCAGAATACGCAGCGCCGCCACAGCCGCAGCGGCAGGGTGATGCGCATGTGGGGTATGAGCTCATCCAGCCCGTAGGTCAGAAAAATTTTGATAATAAAATATAAGCGCCGAAGTTCTCCGAGCGTCATTTCGCCTCCCGCTGTGCCAGACGTGCCTCAAAGGCGTTTAGTGAACGCTCCATTGCTTCAACCTCTTCTGCAAACCAGGCCAGCTCCAGCGCACCCGGCGCCAGCCGCCACTCTTCGGTCAGCACCTGACTGAGATAGTCCTGACGGCGCGTAACCTGCTGCTGCGCGAAAGCCAGCGCCCGTCTGCCGGCCTGACTGATACCCTGTGCTGCAATATCACCGGTCCAGGGCGCGAGATACTCTGCCGGATCGAGTTCAGCCAGATCCATTAACGCGGAGAACTGCTGCACCACCTGCAGATCGCCCTCAACGTTCAGCTCGCCGCTGCGGATCAATCCGGTCAACTGCTGGCGATCGCGCAGTTTAGGCAAGGTGCTCAGGCGCAGGCTGACGCTGCAGTCGCTGCTGTCCTGCCAGTCGCCCAGCACGTCCAGTCGCGTTTCGCTGAATACCAGCACGAGAGGAAAATCGAGCTCCTGCAGGCGCAGCAGCAGCACTTTGCCTGCCAGGCGCTGCCGGGCGGCTTTCAGACTCCGATCGCGATAAAGTACACGATTCAGCGCGGTTTCAAGCGCGCCGGTAATAAGAGGGGTTAGCGTCATGATCACTCAGAACTTAAAGCCACGATGCAGCGCGACAATGCCGCCAGTCATGTTGTGATACGTACTGTTTTCAAAACCGGCGTCGTTCATCATCGCTTTCAGGGTTTCCTGATCGGGATGCATACGAATAGACTCAGCCAGATAGCGATAGCTCTCTGCATCATTCGCTACCAGCTGCCCGATACGCGGCAGAATATGGAAAGAATAGGCATCATACGCCTTGCTCAGCGGATCCAGCACCGGTTTAGAAAACTCCAGTACCAGCAGACGACCGCCCGGCTTCAGCACGCGAAACATGGAAGCCAGCGCTTTCTCTTTTTCCGTGACGTTACGCAGGCCAAACGAGATGGTAATGCAATCAAAATAGTTATCCGGGAACGGCAGGGCTTCTGCATTCGCCTGCACATAGCTGACGTTGCCGGTGACTCCGAGATTACGCAGTTTTTCACGGCCCATTTTCAGCATTGAGCTGTTGATATCAGCCAGTACCACCTGCCCGGTTTCCCCCACCAGGCGGGAAAATTTCGCCGTGAGATCGCCGGTGCCGCCTGCAAGGTCGAGCACGCGCTGACCGCGACGCACGCCGCTGCTGTCAATGGTAAAACGTTTCCATACGCGATGGACGCCGAACGACATCAAATCGTTCATCAGGTCATATTTTGCCGCAACGGAATGAAACACGTCCGCGACTTTGTCGGCCTTTTCACTTTTTGCTACAGTCTGAAAGCCAAAGTGAGTAGTTTCCTGCTGTGATTCATCTGCCATCGGTTTTACCTGTTCCACAAATAATTCTCTCCGAAGTGTATCAGAGTCGCGCGATCCGAGCACGTTGCCGCCGGTTATTCATTGATACGGCGCACTTCTGCCGCCGTTTCTGCGTCATCCTCTGCCCAGCGCTCATCCGCTTCATCCGGCAGTGCCTGCTGCACCAGCTGCGGATTAATGGGCCGCTTAACTTCTACGCCCAGCGACTTAAATGCCTCGCTCTGAGCGATAAGATTGCCGCGCCCTTCTGCCAGCTTTTTCATCGCCTGCTGATAGCTCTGCTGCGCCTTTTCCAGATTATGACCGATGCCGCTCATATCATCGACAAACAGCCGCATTTTGTCATAAAGCCGGGCGGCGCGATCGGCAATCCGCTGGGCATTGCGGCTCTGGTGTTCATAGCGCCACAGATTATTAATAGTACGCAGCGCCACCAGTAGCGTGGTCGGACTGACCAGCATGATATTCTGCTGCAGCGCCTCGCTAATCAGCTCCGGCTGACGATCAATGGCCAGCAAAAATGCAGGCTCTACCGGTATAAACATCAGCACATAATCCAGCGAGCGTAAACCGGGCAATTGTTGATAATCTTTTCGTCCCAGCAGACGAATATGACCGCGCATCGCCGCAACATGATCCTGAATAGCCAGCTCCCGCGCGGCATCATCCTCAGCGTTAAAGTAGCGCTCATACGCGACCAGCGTCATTTTGGCATCAACCACCACGTCTTTGCCCTGCGGCAGCCGCACAATCACGTCCGGCTGCATGCGCCCCTGCTCCAGCGCGATGTTAACCTGGGTTTCATACTCATACCCTTCGCGCAGGCCCGACGCCTCCAGCACCCGGCTCAGCACCACTTCGCCCCAGTTACCCTGAATTTTATTATCGCCTTTCAGCGCTTTAGTGAGGTTCAGCGCCTCCTGCGCCATCTGTGCGTTGAGCTGCTGCAGCTGGCGGATCTCATACGTCAGCGTATGACGCTCACGCGCCTCCTGACCGAAACTTTCATTAACCTGACGGCGGAAGCCATCCAGCTGATCGCGCAGCGGCGCAATCAGGCTGTTCAGACTCTGACGGTTTTGCTCATCGACACGACGACCGCTGTTTTCAAAAATGCGGTTCGCGAGATTTTCAAACTGGGCGCTCAGGCGCTGTTCACTGTTGGTCAGCAGCCGCTGCTTCTCTTCTGCAGCAAAACGCGTCTCTTCCAGCCGGATGGTCACCTCGCGCAGCTCCGCTTCCTGCGCGCTATTGACCTCAAGCTGATTACGCAGCTCACGACTGAGCTGTTCACTTTCAGCACGCCAGTAATCCAGTTGCTGCAATCGCTCCTGCGCCCCGCTCAGGGTGCCATGCAGCTGCCGCAGCTCCTGTTCACGCTGCCGGAGCTGTTGCTGCAGCTGCTCCTGTTCCTGCTGCTGACGCCGCTGTGCCGCTTCCAGCAGGCGATGCTCCGCGGTTATGCTGGCGTGCTGCTGACTGGCACGCAGCTGCGCCAGCAGCCAGCCGATACCCAGACCGGCCAGTGCCAGTACAAGCGTGATAATAAGTTGCTGATCCATGATCCCCCCGCGCCTCGCGATGCTCAGGGGAAAGGTAAGGTTGGCCTGGCGGAATGTCTACTGAAATCTCTGGCTGCCAGGCCGCAGGAGGTCAGCAGGTTCTGACCGTGAGTTCGCCCGCTTTCCAGGCGTCGATCAGGAAAAATGGCATCGGCAGCACCCATTCGCTCTCATTCACCAACCGTGCCGGATAACAGCAGCTCTGGCCGCCCCAGGCGATTTCAACCTGCTGCGTACCGTTATGGGGGGCCGTCACCTTACCGGTCATGCTGGCATAACCGGCGTTACTGCCGACGTGAAAATGTTCTGTCTGCCAGCGAACGGGCGCATGTGCCGGCCACGGCTGCGCCTGATGAAAATGAAAAAGGTCATCGTGACTGAGCAGGCTGGCGCGAACGGTGGGCCATAGCGCCACTTTGAGGAAATATTGATCGGTAAAGCGCTGACTGCCGGTGTAGTGCGCCACAAAGTCGCGCATCTGCTGCGCAAGGTTGCGGAATATGCCGTGACAGCCGCCCCACATACCGGCCAGCAGCAGCTCGGTGTGGGTAAAGTAGTCGCGCATATGATGAAACCAGAACGGCGAGTCGAGCCAGGCCTGTACCGCCGCGGCTTCACGCTCCGACAGCAGCGAGTCGGCGTCGCGGATGATAAAGCGTCTGACCGCAGGATCATCCATGACCAGAAAGCGCCAGAGCGTAGGCTGGATCTCTTTTTCATCAGACATATCAACCAGCTGCGCCCCGGCGTGCTGCAGGCGCTGCCAGACGTGCTGCGGCACGCTCGCATCGAGATACACGCGGCAGTGCCAGGCCGGATAGAGCTCGCGCGCGACCTCAACGTTTTTAATCAGCGTTTCGCAGTAGCGCGGCTGATTGCCATACAGGCTGAACGCAATACTGTTTTCAGCCGGATTGTGCGGGTTAAACGCGGGCGGCGCATCAGCCGGAAACGGGTGCTTTTGTCCGGCAGAAAAGCGGGCGTCAGAATGCATCAGCGAAGCCTGGCCGTAGCGTGCCACCTCATCCGGCTTCTGCAGCCAGCCGCAGACTTCAGTCAGGCCATCCAGCCAGGTCTCTGATGCCTGCGCACGCTGCGCGTCAGGGGCCTGGCAGATCTTCTGATAAACGTTGTACGACTTTTTATAGTCACCGGTGCGCATCAGCGTCAGGGCATAGTCGCTGAGCACCTGCATATTATGTGGCATCACCCGCAGTACCGTTTCACAGCACTGGCGTGCCCGCGGATAGTCGCCATCAGCCATGGCCTGGCGAAACTGCGCGGCGGCGTGTTCAACGCGCGCCTGCGCAGCAGCAGAGTTATTGACAGAGGCGGAACGGGGAACGGAGAAGGTTTTGCGCATATAAGGGATCCCAAAGTTCGCTGAATAGGTGCGCATCCTGATTCGTCAGCGGCTGAGTTCCCTGTGAGGCTGGTCCCGCATCCATTACCGACTGGCGCGCTACAACAAGCGACGCGCGGCTTCAACCACGATTTTCACGGCGTCGCTCTCGGTCTGCTTCATGGTCGCCGCGTCCGGGATCTCTTTTTGCGTACGGTTCACAATGACGCCAGCCACCATGCCGGCACGCAGTCCCTGACTGGCGCACATGGTTAACAGTGTAGCGGATTCCATCTCATAGTTAAGCACGCCCATCGCCTGCCACTCCTGCATGGAGCCCTGGAAGCGATTCACCACGCGCCCGGAAAAGGTGTCGTAACGCTCCTGCCCCGGGTAGAAGGTGTCAGAAGAGGCGGTGATGCCGATATGGGTACGCGCGCCGCAGTTTTCTGCTGCCGCGACCAGCGCCGTGGTACAGGTAAAATCAGCCACGGCCGGAAACTCCATCGGCGCAAAATGCAGGCTGGCACCATCAAGGCGTACTGAGGCGGTGGTGACCAGCACATCGCCCACGTTGATGTGCGGCTGAATGGCACCGGTGGTACCCACGCGCAGGAATGTCCGGACGCCAAGCTGCGCCAGCTCCTCTACTGCAATTGAGGTTGAAGGACCACCGATACCGGTTGAGCAGACGACCACCGGCTTGCCGTCGATCTCCGCCAGCCAGGTGGTGAATTCGCGATGTGACGCCAGATGCTGCGGGTTATCCATCAGCGCAGCAATTTTTTTCACCCGCTCCGGGTCGCCCGGGACGATCGCCAGCGTAGCGCCTTTCAGGTCAGCTTTAGTGATACCAAGGTGGAAAACGTCAGACTGGGTCATATCAGACTCCTGCTAATTAAGTAGTGTGACGCGCACTCTACGTGAGGCAGCGCGACAAATATGTGATGCCACTCACTTCAAATAATGAAAGTTACATTAGCAACCGCTTCATTTGTGATTTTAATCACAATATGACGCGCCATTTCGCCTATTTGTCAGCTACCGTGCTGCGTAAGCTTGAGTAGCAATGTTAATACAGAAACCGCATCTGAAAATCTGTTCCTTTTTACCCTGTAAACGTCCGGCCATCATGACCAGGCTATAGTTACCTGATTGCGCACCTGCCAGCACGGAGAGAACCATGAAAACCACAGACAATATGGCACAAGAGTCGGCCCCGGGTAGCTTCGCCTCAGCGGCGCAGCCCGCTGCCAGCAGCACAATAATTACCCAAAGCGATGCGATTCAGTGCGGCGAAACCTCTATTCCCAGCCAGGGTGAAAATCTGCCTGCCTGGTATGCACGTCCTAAGTCATTCAGCGGTACGCTGCCAGTAGTACTGGTGGTCCAGGAAATTTTTGGCGTACATGAACATATCCGCGATCTGTGCCGCCGCCTGGCGCTGGAGGGCTATCTTGCCGTGGCGCCGGAGCTCTATTTTCGCGAAGGCGATCCGCAGGAGTATCACGATATCCCGACGCTGCTCAGCGAGCTGGTAAGCAAAGTGCCTGACAGCCAGGTACTTGCCGATCTCGATCACGCAGCAAACTGGGCGGCACGGCACGATGGCGATATTCGTCGCCTGGCAATCACCGGCTTCTGCTGGGGCGGTCGGATCAGCTGGCTGTTCGCCGCGCACAATCCTCAGGTGCGTGCCGCAGCCGCATGGTATGGCCGTCTCGAAGGAGAAAAAACGCTGAAGCAGCAGAAACATCCGATTGATATCGCCGTCGATCTGAACGCGCCGGTGCTCGGCCTGTATGGCGGCCAGGATGAGGGCATTCCGCTGGAAAGCATCGACAAAATGCGTCAGGCGCTGCATGCCGCGAATGCGAAAGCGGAAATTGTGGTCTATCCGGACGCCGGACACGCGTTCAACGCCGATTATCGTCCGGGCTATCATGCGGAATCCGCCCGGGATGGCTGGCAGCGTATGCTGGCCTGGTTTAAACAGTATGGGGTGGCCCCTGACGCATAACGTTATCCGGGCGCTCAGGCGCCCTTTTTCCTGCGCGACCGGCTTCAACGCCCGCGTTCGTTGCCGGCAACAGGCAGCGCCTCACTTCATTTAGCCATCCAGATGTTTACACCGCCACAATCTGCGGGTAGTGTATAGCTTACCGCGTCATCCGTTTTGTACCGCTGCAAAGGATTCTCATGATCGAACTCAAACACCTGCGAACGCTGCAGGCGTTACACAACACCGGCTCGCTTGCCGCCGCGGCGGCGCAGCTGCACCAGACGCAGTCTGCCTTATCGCATCAGTTCAGCGATCTGGAGCAGCGCCTCGGCTTCCGGCTGTTTGTGCGTAAAAGCCAGCCGCTGCGCTTTACGCCGCAGGGTGAGATCTTGCTGCAGCTGGCAGAACAGGTGCTGCCGCAGATCCAGCAGGCGCTGCAGGCGTGTCATGAGCCGCAGCAGCAGGCCACGCTGCGCATCGCCATTGAGTGCCACAGCTGCATTCAGTGGCTGACGCCTGCGCTGAACAACTTTCGCAAGAGCTGGCCGCAGGTCATGATGGATTTTAAATCCGGCGTCACCTTTGATCCGCAGCCGGCGCTGCAGCAGGGTGAGCTTGATGTGGTGCTGACCTCGGATATTCTGCCGCGCAGCGGACTGTTTTATACGCCGATGTTTGATTTTGAGATGCGGCTGGTGCTGGCGCCCGATCATCCGCTGGCGCAGCGTACGCATATTACGCCGCAGGATTTCGCTGATGAAGTGCTGATGATCTACCCGGTGCAGCGCCAGCGTCTGGATGTCTGGCGTCACTTTCTGCAGCCCGCCGGCGTCAGTCCGGCGCTGAAAAGCGTGGACAATACGCTGCTGCTGATTCAGATGGTTTCGGCGCAGATGGGGATCGCCGCTCTGCCTCACTGGGTCGTTGAGAACTTTGAAAAGCAGGGACTGGTGGTAACCAAAACGCTGGGCGACGGTCTCTGGAGCCGGCTCTATGCTGCCGTACGTGAAGGTGAACAGCGTCAGCCCGTGCTGGAAGCGTTTGTGCGCTTTGCCCGTCAGCACGCCTGCGATCATCTGCCGTTTGTGCGCGACGCTTCACAGCCGGGCGCGGTATTGCCTGGCGCATCCTGATGGTCGGGCGCGGCGGGCACGCTCCGCGCTGTTATCCCCGCCCCGCCTGCACTATAATGCGCCGCCTTTACTGCTTACCCCGGAGAGTTTCACCATGACCAATAACGATGTTCTGCGCAGCGTGCGCTATATGCTTGATCTGAGCGATAGCAAAGTGGTGGAGATTTTTGCCCTTGCGGGAAGCGATGTGCCGCTGGAGGATGTGCAGGCCTGGCTGAAAAAAGAGGATGATGCCGCGTTTCGCAAACTGCCTGATGTGCTGATGGGCTATTTCCTCAACGGCCTGATCTACCATCGTCGCGGCAAAAGTGACGATGCGCCGGCGCCGTCCATTGAGCGTCGCATGAGCAATAACGTCTTTCTGAAAAAGCTGCGTATCGCATTTGCGCTGAAAACCACGGATATTCCTGACATCCTGCTGAAAGCCAATTTCAAGGTTTCACAGGGCGAAATCGGCGCTATCTTCCGCAATCCGGATCACAAAAACTATCGCGAATGTGGCGATCAAATTCTGCGTAATTTCCTGAAAGGGTTAACGCTTATCCAGCGTCCGGGAACGCCGGCGAAGAAAAGCTGATCGCATGGCGCAGCCTGAAGGCTGCGCCCGCACGTTCTCAGGTGTGACGCCTGCCGATCACCCAGCGTTTATGCACATAGAGTGAAGCAAAGATCACCGCCGCGCCCGCAATAAAGCTCGGCCAGTGCGGCTTCTCCTGCCAGATCGCCAGATTGACCAGCAGCCCCGCCGGGACGTGCATATTGTTCATAATGCCCAGCGTGCCGGCATCCACCTGCGTGGCCCCGTAGTTCCACATAAAATAGCCCAGCCCGGATGCGGCAACGCCCAGCCATATCAGCACGCTCCACTGCAGCGTGGTAGTGGGCAGTTTCTGCGGATTGCCCCACAGCGACCAGGCGAGCGCGGCAATCAGCACCGCACCCAGATAGAACCAGGAGAATGCGGTATGCTGCGGCATGGGCCGCGTCTCCTGCAGCCGCTTGTACCCCACCATGCCGACAGCAAAGCAGAGGTTCGCCGCCTGCACCAGCAGCAGACCCAGCCAGAAATGCTCGCTGACTTTGTCATAGCGAATAATGGCTGCACCCGCTACCGCCAGCAGCGCGCTGAACGCGTAACCAATACGCAGCGGACGCCTGCTCAGCAGATCATAAATCAGCGTGATATAGAGCGGCGTCATCACCGTAAACAGCAGAAACTCAGACACGCTCAGGTAGAGATAGGCTTCAAAACTGAGCAGATACATAATGCCGAGCTGCAGCATTCCCACCAGCATATAAAGCAGCAGCGTTGATGCCCGGTAGCCACGCCAGCGCAAAAACGGCAGAAAAATCAGTGCGGCCAGACCCAGGCGCATCAGCACGGAAAACCAGCTATCAACCTGACCTGCCAGGTATTCGCCAATCAGACTGAAAGAAAAAGCCCACAAAACAGTGGTCACAATAAGTAACAGCACGGTACACCACTCCCCGATAAACAGACGCGCTAGTGTAATCAAACCCGCGTGAACCAGCTGAATAATCTGGTTTACAACTGATTATATTTAACTCACTCGCGGCAGGCGGCTGCAGATATGCCCTGGTCAGCGGTTTACGCTCAGACACATTTTCCGGTCAGGATGCGCATTAACCGCGGGTGCAAACGCAGCAAAATGCGCGAAATCCAACATTTCCTGGTTTTTTTCGCTCCTGATTGTCATAAAACTGTAACATATGTGTCACACGTCACAGTAACGGGCAGCAACCATCTCTATTCTTTGCGCGATATGGAAACACCAGGTTTCCTTTGCGCTTATGCGTATTTCTGTCCCAACCTGCTGGGAAATTCATAACTATTCTGCGCCCCGGAGGGCCACACTCATGCTGAGTATCTTTAAACCTGCACCGCATCAGCCTCAGGTGGCTGACGATCGTGTTGATCCGCTTTATCGTCGGCTGCGCTGGCAGATCTTTCTCGGGATCTTTTTTGGCTATGCTGCTTACTATCTGGTACGCAAAAACTTCGCGCTGGCGATGCCCTATCTGGTGGAACAGGGATTTTCACGGGGGGATTTAGGGTTTGCCCTCTCCGGTATCTCTATTGCGTACGGCTTTTCCAAATTCATCATGGGTTCCGTTTCCGATCGCTCAAATCCGCGCGTTTTTCTGCCGGCGGGCCTGATCCTCGCTGCCTCGGTCATGCTGTTTATGGGTTTTGTACCCTGGGCGACCTCCAGCATTATGGTGATGTTTGTGCTGCTGTTCCTGTGTGGCTGGTTCCAGGGAATGGGCTGGCCGCCGTGTGGCCGCACCATGGTGCACTGGTGGTCACAGAAAGAGCGCGGCGGTATCGTCTCCGTGTGGAACTGCGCGCATAACGTCGGGGGCGGTATCCCGCCGCTGCTGTTTCTGCTCGGTATGGCGTGGTTTAACGACTGGAAAGCCGCGCTCTATATGCCCGCCTTTGGGGCGATTCTGATCGCGCTGTTTGCGTTTGCCATGATGCGCGATACGCCGCAATCCTGTGGCCTGCCGCCGATTGAGGCGTGGAAAAATGACTATCCGCCTGATTACAGTGAGAACCATGAACAGGAGCTGACCGCAAAGCAGATCTTTATGCAGTACATTCTGCCCAACAAGCTGCTGTGGTATATCGCGCTGGCAAACGTCTTTGTCTACCTGCTGCGCTACGGCATTCTCGACTGGTCGCCAACCTATCTGAAAGAGGTCAAACACTTTACGCTGGATAAATCCTCCTGGGCCTACTTCCTGTATGAATATGCGGGCATTCCGGGAACGCTGCTGTGCGGCTGGATGTCAGACAAAGTGTTCAGAGGCAATCGCGGCGCGACCGGCGTGTTCTTTATGACGCTGGTGACTATCGCTACCGTGGTCTACTGGCTTAACCCGCCGGGCAATCCGGGTATCGATATGCTCTGTATGATTGTGATTGGCTTTCTGATCTACGGTCCGGTGATGCTGATTGGCCTGCACGCGCTGGAGCTGGCACCGAAGAAAGCTGCCGGCACCGCAGCGGGCTTTACCGGCCTGTTTGGTTATCTGGGCGGCTCTGTAGCAGCCAGCGCTATTGTTGGTTATACCGTTGATTTCTTTGGCTGGGATGGCGGATTTATGGTGATGATCGCCGGCTCGGTACTGGCAGTGGTGCTGCTGCTGCTGACCATGATCAACGAACATAAGCATAAAAAACAGCTGGGATAAGCGAGGCGGGCCGGGATGCACTACCGGCCCGTTTTTTTACTCCAGAAAGAGTTTACGCAGCGTGTGCGGCACCGCATCGTCCGCGTTGCTGCCAATGATCTCCAGCGACGGCAGCGTATCCTTCAGACGCTGCTGTCCGTTATGCATGATGCAGCCTTTACCGGCCATACTCAGCATCTCCACATCATTCATGCCATCCCCGAATGCGATGCACGCCTTCAGCGAATGGCCCAGCTGTTTCGCGACTGCCTCCAGCGCATGTCCTTTCGACACGCCGCCCGCCATGACTTCCAGACAGGTTGGCAGCGAAAAACTGACGTTAACGCGATCGCCCCAGCGTGCTTCAATCGCCTGCTCAAGCGGCAGCAGACTGGCCGGATCGCTGCTGGTGAAGAAGACCTTACTGATGCCGTCGGTGGGCAACATTCCCGGTTCATAGAGCTGATACATAAACTCCGACTCCTGAAAGTAGTCCTGCTCATCGGGATGGTGACGGCTCATAAACCACTCATCATCGCGATAAACATGGGTCAGGATATTTTCATCCTGATATTTCAGGGCGTAGAGCTCGCTGGCGATATCGCTGTCGAGATTGTGGCTGAAGATCAGCTCGCCTGCGGCGTTATGCACGCGCGCGCCGTTGGAGGTGATCATATACGCCGGAATGCCGAGTTTGTCGCGCATTTGTCCCACGTCGATATGATGACGGCCGGTGGCAAAAACAAAATGGATATCACGCGCCACCAGCGCCTGCAGCGTGGTACGGGCAAACGGCGTCAGACGATGTTGCGGAGAGAGCAGCGTGCCATCCAGATCGGATGCAACGATGTGAAACATGGAAACCTCGGGTTGTAATAGCGGAAATAACGTCAGCTGAGATGACGGGCAAAAAAATCCACGGTGGCATTGAGCGCTTCAGCGCGCATTGCATCTGACTCAAACAGAATTTCATGTCGCGCGCCTTTAATGACGCGTGGCGCATTACCTTCACAGGGATGCCCGGCAGCGGCCAGTGCCTGGCAGAAGAGATCCTGTGAACGGTTGTCCACCACATCATCTTCGCTCGCCTGCAGCAGCAGCAGCGGCGTGGTGATATTTGCCGCCTGACGCATAATATTGCGTCCGGCCTGCACGCCTTCGCGTACCCAGTGATAGGTCGGGCCGCCGACGCGAATAGCCGGATCGTCAGCATAAAAGCGCAGATTGCGCCGGTAACGCTCGCGGCTGTGCGTCAGGCGGTTAATGCCAAACGGATGCGCGCGCCAGCGTCCGGTGCCAAGCGCGTATCCGTCGCGCAGCGCCGGTCGCTTCTCTGCCCAGTCAAGAATACGGTGTGCCAGAAAGGGCGGCAGCGGCAGCACAATACCAAACATCGGTGCGCACAGCACCGCCGCATGAAATGCCCGCGGCTGCCGGGCCAGAAAAAGCGCGACAATCGCGCCGCCCATTGAGTGTGCCAGTACATAGCGCTGCTGATAATGCTGACTGACAATCTCTTTCAGATAGAGGGTTTCCAGATCGTCGACGTAGTCACTGAACTCCACCACATGGCCACGGTGGGAATCGGCCAGCAGCCGCTCAGATCGTCCCTGCCCGCGATGGTCAATAATCACCACGTCATAGCCACAGTGAAACAGGTCGTAGGCCAGCTCGGGATACTTGATATAACTTTCAATACGCCCCGGCACAATCAGGATCACGCGCGTGTGCTGCGGAGAGGTAAAGCGCACATAGCGCAGGGTAAGATTACCGGTGCCGGTGAACTCACACTCTTCCCGCTGCCGCCAGAAGTCGAGCAGCGGGCCGGTAGCAAACGCCGCAAAAGCGCGTTCGCGTCTTAGCCAGCTCTCTTTATGATGCTGCATCTGCCCCTCCCGGAGAGTTCAATCCGCCCTGCTGGTATGCCATAGCGCAGCGCAATTTTCTGGCGTATTGTGTCATACTTCGCTCGCTTCAGGGAATGTCACGCATGACTACAGAATGGTGGTTAACCTACCTGCTTACCACAACCATCCTCAGCCTTTCGCCAGGCTCAGGCGCTATCAATACCATGAGCACCGGTATCAGCCACGGCTACCGTGGCGCGGCCGTGTCGATTACCGGCCTACAGCTCGGACTGGCGGTACATATTGTGCTGGTAGGGGCCGGACTCGGCGCGCTGTTTTCGCAGTCACTGCTGGCGTTTGAAATCCTGAAATGGGCCGGCGCAGCCTATCTGATCTGGCTGGGCATTCAGCAGTGGCGGTCTGCAGGCAGTCTCGATCTGAACGCCGTTGCCAAAGCGATGCCGCGTCGTCACCTGTTTCAGCGCGCGCTGCTGGTTAACCTGACCAACCCCAAAAGCATCGTATTTCTTGCTGCGCTGTTTCCGCAGTTTATCCTGCCCCATCAGCCGCAGCTGATGCAGTATTTCATCCTCGGCGTGACAACGATTGTGGTCGATATCATCGTGATGATTGGCTACGCCACGCTGGCGACGCGCATTGCGGGCTGGATCAAAGGCCCCCGGCAGATGAAGCTGCTGAACCGTATTTTTGGCGGATTGTTTATGGCGGTCGGCGCGCTGTTAGCCAGCGCGCGCAGAATAGCGTAAAAAGCGGCCGGGTGTGCAGTCAGCCACACCCGGCGCAGCGTCGCCGTTTCAGGCGACCGGGCCTAGCGCGAAATAATCAGGTGAAGGCCAAAACCGGCAAACAGCACGCCCGCCATGCCATCGACCCACTTTGCCATGCGCTGATATTTCTCACGCATCCACGGCAGCGCAAAGATAGTGGCCACCAGCGCAAACCATGCAAAGGTTTCCGCAATAATCAGCAGGAACAGCCCCCAGCGCGTAGCGGCACCAATATCATTGCCGACAAACAGCGAGAAGACGCTGCCAAAATAGATAATCGCCTTGGGATTGGACAGGTTTGTCAGCAAGCCTTTAAGAAAGCTCATGCCGCGCTTCGGCAGCTCCACCACGGGTGCATCACTCTGCGACTGCTTATGACGCTGACGCGCCGAGCGCAGCAGCTGCCAGCCCATCCACAGCAGATAGAGCCCGCCACCCACCATGATAATTTCATGCAGCCACGCCATTTTTGCCAGCAGCAGATGCAGACCCATCAGCGCTACGCCCGCCCAGACAACAATGCCCAGCGTAATGCCCAGCACGCCCATCATCGCCTCTTTACGCGAGCGGCTGGCCGCAGTTTGCGACACAAAAAAGAAGTCAGGTCCGGGGCTCATCAGCGCAACCAGGTGCACCAGCGCAACGGTGGCAAACAATATCAGCATACGTTTAGTCCTTTACTCGTCATTATCAAGATGTTCTCTGATCATCAGCAGAAACGGCTTACCAAAGCGTTCCAGTTTGCGATGACCCACGCCGTTTACGCTCAGCATATCTGAAGCGCTGACCGGTAACTGTTCTGCCATTTCAATCAGCGTGGCGTCGTTAAACACCACGTAAGGCGGAATATTCTCTTCATCAGCAATCGCTTTACGCAGCTTACGCAGCTTGGCAAACAGCTTGCGATCGTAGTTGCCACCGTACACTTTTGGCGCACTGCTGCGACTTTTCGCCGTCACGGTACGCGGTACGGCAAGCATCAGCGGTATTTCAGCGCGCAGGACCGGACGCGCAGCTTCAGTGAGCTGCAGCGCAGAGTGCAGGGCGATGTTTTGTGTCACCATGCCGAGATGAATGAGCTGACGCAGCACGCTGATCCAGTGCTCCAGACTCTGCTCGCGTCCCAGGCCATAGACCGGCAGTTTGTCGTGGCCGTTATCGCGGATACGCTGACTGGCTGAGCCGCGCAATACCTCCACGATGTAGCTCATGCCAAAACGCTGGCCGGTACGGTAGATGCACGATAGCGCTTTCTGTCCGTCGACCAGACCGTCATAACGGCGGGGAGGATCGAGGCAGATATCGCAGTTACCGCAGGGCTGCTGACGCCCTTCGCCAAAGTAGTTCAGCAGCACCAGACGCCGGCAGGTCTGCGCTTCCGCAAACGCGCCCATCGCATTGAGCTTGTGCCGCTCGATATCCTGCAGCGGCCCCGGGACTTTCTCCTCCAGGCATTTGCGCAGCCAGACCATATCCGCCGGATCGTAAAGCATCATCGCTTCAGCAGGCAGGCCATCGCGTCCGGCGCGGCCGGTCTCCTGATAGTAGGATTCGATGTTACGCGGAATATCAAAATGCACCACAAAGCGGACATTGGGTTTGTTGATACCCATGCCAAACGCCACGGTAGCGACCACAATCTGCAGATCGTCGCGCTGAAACGCTTCCTGAACATGCGCGCGCTGTGCGCTGTCGATGCCGGCGTGATAGGCACCCACGCTCAGGCCACGGCTTTGCAGACGTGCGGCGGTATCTTCCACTTTCGCCCGGCTGTTACAGTAAATGATGCCGCTTTTGCCGCGCTGCTCCTGCACATAGCGCAGCAGCTGGTCGGTGGGTTTAAACTTCTCCACCAGGGTATAGCGGATATTGGGACGATCAAAGCTGCTGACCTGAATCAGCGGATCGCGCATCTGCAGCAGATGTACGATGTCGTTACGCGTGGTTTCATCGGCCGTGGCCGTCAGCGCCATCACCGGGAGCTGCGGAAAACGCTGCCTCAGCTGCCCGAGTGCGCCATACTCCGGCCGGAAATCATGTCCCCACTGCGAGATGCAGTGCGCTTCATCGACGGCCAGCATCACCGGATTCCAGTGCTGCAGACCCTCCAGGAAGTTGTCCATCATCAGCCGCTCCGGGGCGATGTACAGCAGTTTCAGCTTACCGGTGCGGCAATCGGCAAAAACCTGCTGCTGCTGTTCGCGCGTCTGCGTTGAGTTGAGACACGCCGCCGCCACGCCGTTGGCCAGCAGCTGGTCAACCTGATCTTTCATCAGTGAAATCAGCGGGGAGACCACCAGCGTCAGTCCCTCCTGAACCAGCGCCGGGATCTGGTAGCAGATCGATTTACCGCCGCCGGTCGGCATCACGACCAGACAGTCACGTCCTGAGAGCGCTGACTCGATAATGGATTGCTGACCCGGACGAAACTGCTGATAGCCGAAGGTGTCATGTAACACCTGTTGCGCCAGCGTTTCCTGATTGTGCACTGCCGAAATTGCCACGGTAATCCTGTTTTACTGATTAGAACAGATCGTTAAGCGTTACGCCCACGCCTAAACGGGTCTGACGGTGGTTATAGTCGATAAGCGATTCACCATAGCCGCTGAAAAGCTGCGTATAAAAGCGGACATGTTCAGTGAGAGGATAGCTCCAGGCGAAGGTCGCGCCGCCGTAGCCGCTGTTCCAGTTATAGTTGCCTTCCACGCTAAATATGCTGTCGCCCATCATATAGCCGAGTTTCGCGCGGTAATAACCCATGTATTTGGTAATGTCCGGGTTATCATCTTCGCCGGCGCTTTCCGGCAGACGATACCAGGGTTTGATCTCCGCAAGGAAGTTGCCGTTTTCTGCCATCAGACGGGCGTAAAGGCGGTTCCAGCTGCGGGAAGTGGGATCGCTGCGACCATTAGACTGATGATTAACGCCCAGCTCCACATCACGCAGCGTCCAGCCTGCCAGCGAATAATCCGTTGCCCAGCCAAGAAACAGCTGCGGCTCATAGTTTGTTTCGCGGAAAGGTGACGATGCGCCACGATTCGACAGCTGCCACCATGAACGCTGAGTATACGAGGCGGCCAGCACGGAGTTCTCACCTAAAATGCCGCGCCACAGCGGAAACGCCAGGCTGAGCTGGAATTTTACTTCATCTTTTTTCGCTTTGTCTGCCCAGTTGTAAGAGGAAATCGCCTCTTTATTCATGTCGCTGGTGTAGGTGTAAAGCAGGTAGTTGTTTTCATAGGGGTAAAGCACAAAGGGGTTATCGTGCTTTTCCAGCAGATTTGCGATCACGCTCCCCTTCACCGCAGGTGCGTCGTGAATATTTTTAATCGTGGCTTCATCTGCCTGCGCCAGTGCAGGAACGGTTAATGCCGCGGCCAGCATGACGTATTGCTTACGCATAGTGTTCTCCAGTGCGCTGCGTGGGAAGGTTTTCAGGGCGGTGGTACAAAAAGCAGGCCATTCTACACGCAAAGCGGGACGTTGATCAGTGCCGATTTCTGAAACTGGAAAGCGGCGCGGGAGCAGCATAATATACACAACTTCTTAACATCTTAAGGCCGTAACTATGTCATCTCCGATGCTGACTCAGCAGGACGCGCGCCAGCTGATTGGTGAAATTTTTGTTTATCATATGCCGTTTAATCAGGCGCTGGGCCTGGAGCTGGAACACCTTGATGCTGATACTACCCGGCTCGCATTTGCCAATAAAACCATGCTGGTGGGCAATGCCGCGCAGCAGATCCTGCATGGCGGCGTGATTGCTTCAGTGCTGGATGTTACCGCCGGTCTGGTCTGCGTCAGCCATGCGCTGACGCGGCAGGAGAGCATCAGCGAAGAAGATCTGCGCCAGCGTCTGGCGCGAATGGGCACTATCGATCTGCGGGTTGATTATCTGCGTCCGGGTCGCGGCGAACGCTTTGTCGCTACCGGTCATCTGCTGCGTGCCGGTAATAAAGTCGCCGTGGCGCGCGTTGAACTGCATAATCAGCAGCACGATTATATCGCTACGGCCACCGCCACTTACCTGATTGGTTAATCAGCGCAACCGGTGCGCCGCCTTATGGACAACACAATGGACAGTCAGCAAACGCGACAGGGCATTTTTTATGCGCTGGGCGCTTACTTTATCTGGGGCATCGCTCCAGCCTACTTCAAACTGGTCAGAGAGGTGCCGCCCGCCGAGATCATGACCCACCGGGTGATCTGGTCAGTGCTGTTTATGCTGATACTGATTACGCTAAGCCGCAGCTGGAAACAGGTGCGCCGCGTGGCCGCCCAGCCAAAAAAAGTTCTGCTGCTGGCGCTGACCGCCATTACCATCGGCGGCAACTGGCTGCTGTTTATCTGGGCAGTCAATAATCAGCATATGCTGGAGGCGAGCCTCGGCTACTTTATCAACCCGCTGATTAATGTGGTATTCGGCATGCTGTTCCTGCGTGAACGCTTTCGCCGTCTGCAGTGGCTGGCAGTCGCGCTGGCCGCAGCAGGTGTGCTGGTGCAGCTATGGCAGTTTGGCTCACTGCCGGTGATTGCGCTGGGGCTGGGGCTGAGCTTTGCGCTGTATGGCCTGGTGCGAAAAAAGATTCAGGTAGATGCACAGAGCGGCATGCTGATCGAGACGCTGTGGCTGTTCCCGCTGGCAGCGATCTATCTTTTCGGTGTTGCCGACAGTGCGACCAGTCATCTCAGCGCCAATCCCCTCAGCCTTAATCTGATGCTGGTGGCCGCCGGGGTGCTGACCACTATTCCGCTGATGCTGTTTGCCGCCGCCTGCACGCGCCTGCGTCTCTCAACCGTGGGGTTTTTCCAGTATCTTGGCCCGACGCTGATGTTTCTGCTGGCGGTACTGTTTTATGGCGAGCGCCTGACTCCCGATAAGCTGGTCACCTTTGGCTTTATCTGGCTGGCGCTGGCCCTGTTTATTTTTGACGCCGTACTCTACTCAGCCCGCACGCGGATGCGCAAAGCGTGAGATAAAGCGCGCCAGTGCCGGGCCAGTGAGCAGAATGGTAAACAGACGCAGCGTCTGCAGCGCCATCACAAAAGTCATATCGACCCGGCTGCCGGCTGCAATGATGGCAACGGTATCCAGCCCGCCCGGGCTGGTAGCCAGATAGGCAGTCATCAGGTCGATATGCAATACCCGCGTCAGCATCCATGCCAGCGCCGCACACAGCACCATCAGTCCGAGGATTGAGGCGAGCATCTGCGGCAGCGTTCGCAGCGCCAGCAGGAAAATCGGGCGCGTAAAGCGCAGCCCGACGCTCCAGCCAATCAGCGCATAGGCCAGCGCCAGCAGCCACTCGGGCACCTGCAAGGTTGCGATCTGGCTTCCCTGCAGCATGGCTCCAGTCAGCGCTGGCAGCAGCAGCGCACCGGAGGGGATCCGCAGACGCTGCCCCAGCCAGGCCCCGGCCGCCATTACTCCCAGCGTCAGCAAAAAACCGCGATTCAGCGCCGGAAACCAGATCGGCTCTGCCGCGCCGCCGCTGGTATCCAGACCGATGCGCGCGACCACCGCCGCCGCCGTGGCGACGAACAGCACGCGCAGATACTGCATAAACGCGACCAGACGCACGTCAGCCCCGAAATCTCCCGCCATCGCCACCATCGCCGAAGCGCCGCCGGGCGACGATCCCCAGGCACCGGTAGGCCCCGGCAGATTACTGAAGCGCACCAGCAGAAAGCCGGAGAGGCCGCTGGCGGCCAGCGTGAGGATCAGTACCGCCAGCACCACCGGCCAGTCATTCAATAAGGGAGTCAGAATGGCGGGCGACAGGCTCTGAGCGATCATGCAGCCCAGCACCGCCTGCGCCAGAATAAACAGCCGTTTATCGATACGCAGCGTTGCGCCGCACAGCCCCATTACGGTTCCGGTGATCATCGGGCCCAGCAGCAGCGCAGCAGGCAGGTGAAACAGCTGAAGAGCAACGCCCAGCGTCAGAGACGCAATCAGCAGCAGCATCCATTGTAAGCGCAGAGAGTAGTGTGACATGACCAGAATCAGACAAAGATAAGAGGTCCACAGGTTACGCAGGTTGCGCCCCCGGAGCCAGCGCAAATCGGAGTTAATCAGCAGACGGGTGCGGTATTTGGCCAGGGCGCCATGAATGGCGCCCCTACAGAACGTAGGGGGCGCATTTATGCGCCCCTGGCAGCAGACGGATGCGGTATTCAACCAGGGCGCCATGAATGGCGCCCCTACAGAACGTAGGGGGCGCATTTATGCGCCCCTGGCAGCAGACGGATGCAGTATTCAACCAGGGCGCCATGAATGGCGCCCCTACAGAACGTAGGGGGCGCATTTATGCGCCCCTGGCAGCAGACGGATGCAGTATTCAACCAGGGCGCCATGAATGGCGCCCCTACAGAACGTAGGGGGCGCATTTATGCGCCCCTGGCAGCAGACGGATGCGGTATTCAACCAGGGCACCATGAATGGCGCCCCTACAGAACGTAGGGGGCGCATTAATGCGCCCCTGGCAGCAGACGGATGCGGTATTCAACCAGGGCGCCATGAATGGCGCCCCTACAGAACGTAGAGGGCGCCTGTATGCGCCCCGCGATCACAGCCAGTTTTTGCGTTTGAAATAGAGATAAGGTGCCAGGCCCGCCAGCATCATCAGGCAGATGGCCCCGGGATAACCGAAGCTCCATTTTAGCTCAGGCATAAACTCAAAGTTCATACCATAGCTGGAAGCCACCAGCGTTGGCGGCAGGAATACCACCGATACCACCGAGAAGATCTTAATGATGCGGTTCTGCTCAATATTGATAAAGCCCATCGCCGCCTGCATCAGAAAGTTGACCTTTTGAAACAGAGACTCATTGTGCGGCAGCAGCGATTCGATATCGCGCAGGATCTCACGCGCCTGTTCCAGCTGGTTGCCCGGCAGGCGCGCCTTACGTACCAGAAAGTTCAGCGCGCGCTGGGTATCCATCAGGCAGAGGCGAACCTTCCAGCCGATATCCTCCAGCTCGGCGAGGCGCGACAGCGCCTCGTCATACTCTTCACCCTGCTGACCTTCCATAATCACGCGGCTTAACTTCTCCAGCGCGCTATAGATGTTTTCGATCTCATCCGCCAGTTGCTCAATTTTCGTTTCGAACAGATCCAGCAGCAGCTCATAGGCGTTGCCGTCAGTCAGCTGCTGATTACGTGCCCGCATACGGTAAAGGCGAAACGCCGGCAGCTCGCGCTCGCGCAGCGTATAGAGGCGATCTTCGCGGATGGTAAAGGCCACGGTTGAGTTACCGGCGTGATCTTCAGCATCCTCAAAGAAAAAGAACGAGTGGATATGCAGGCCATCTTCATCTTCAAAGAAGCGCGCCGAGGCTTCAATATCTTCCAGTTCCGGACGCGTTGCCAGACTCTGTCCCAGCTCCGACTGCACGCGCTCGCGCTCGCTGTCATCCGGTTCGATGAGATCGACCCATACCGACGTGTTGAGTTTATCGTTGTTGTCTTCCAGCTCGATACGCGTCAGGCGATCGCGCTCAAGTTTAAATGCGCTCAGCATAGCAATACTCCCCATTGCAGACCAAATGGGACAGGGCGGTGCCCGTCACGTCCGAAACGTAACGGACACGGCAAAGCCTTAACGCGGAAACTTTCGCTTCAGGATGTGATCAGTGCTGACTCATGCGACGGATAAGCAAAGGAGGTCGCGGATAACCTTTCAGGCTACCTGCGTAAAGAGGTAGCCTTAGATATTCCTGGTAAACAGGATGTTGAGCCAGCATCGACTGGGCGCGTCCAAGGCATTGTCCTCTCATGATAATAGTGCGCGCATGTTACGCTGAGACGAAAAAGTCGTCAAGGTAGCGCAGCCGCGCTACATCGCCTCCAGTCGCGCATAGGCGGCGACCAGCCACTTAATGCCCTGCCCCTGAAAGGCGACCTGCAGACGGCTGTGTTCGCCGCTGCCTTCCAGATTAACAATAGTGCCCTCGCCAAACTTCGCGTGACGTACCCGCTGACCCAGCGTAAAACCGCTGTCGCTTTTGCTGGTGGGCGTGCCCATGCGCTGATGGCTGACCGGGCGACTGACGCTGGCGCGCAGGCGTACTTCCTCGACGCACTCTTCCGGCAGCTCGCCAATAAAGCGCGACGGGCGATGATACACTTCCTTACCGTAAAGCCGCCGCGTCTCGGCATAGGTGAGCGTCAGTTTAACCATTGCCCGGGTGACGCCAACATAGGCCAGCCGTCGCTCCTCCTCCAGACGCCCGCCCTCATCCAGCGACATCTGACTCGGGAACATGCCCTCTTCCATGCCAACGATAAAGACCTGCGTAAACTCCAGCCCTTTTGCCGAGTGCAGCGTCATCAGCTGTACGGCATCCTGCCATTTGTCCGCCTGGCCTTCGCCCGCTTCCAGCGCCGCATGCGATAAAAACGCCTGCAGCGGCATCAAATCTTCATCTTCATCCTGATAGCTGAACTGTCGGGTGGCCGTGACCAGCTCCTCTAAGTTCTCAATACGCGCCTGGCCCTTTTCGCCTTTTTCCTGCTCATACATCAGCCACAGGCCGGAGTCTTTGATCACGCGATCGGTCTGCACATGCAGCGGCATCTCTGCGGTTTCATGCGCCAGCGCATCAACCAGTTCGCAGAAGCGCTGCAGTGCCGACGCCGCCCGGCCCGCCAGGGCCCGGTTCTGCAGCAGTTCCCGCGTGGCCTGCCACAGCGTCAGCTGTTTTTCGCGCGCCGTCTGCCGTACCACATCCAGCGTTCTGTCGCCCACGCCGCGCGTCGGCGTATTGACCACGCGTTCAAACGCGGCGTCGTCGTTGCGGTTGGCGATCAGGCGCAGATAGGCGAGCGCATCTTTGATCTCCTGACGTTCAAAGAAGCGCATACCGCCATAAATACGGTAGGGCATGCTGGCCTGCAGCAGCGCCTCTTCCAGCACGCGCGACTGGGCGTTACTGCGATAGAGAATCGCGCAATCCTGCAGCGCATTGCCGTTCTCATGCCAGGTTTTAATGCGGTTAACCACAAAGCGCGCTTCATCCAGTTCGTTAAACGCGCAGTAGATTGAAATCTTTTCGCCGTCGCTGCCGTCGGTCCAGAGCTCTTTTCCAAGCCGCCCGCTGTTGTTGGCGATCAGGGCATTGGCAGATTTCAGGATATGGTTGGTGGAGCGGTAGTTCTGCTCCAGGCGGATAGTTTCCGCCCCGGGAAAGTCCTGCAGGAAGCGCTGGATATTTTCGACCTGCGCACCGCGCCAGCCGTAGATGGACTGATCGTCATCGCCGACAATAATTACCCGACTGCTGTCGCCGGCCAGCATGCGGATCCACGCATACTGAATGTTGTTGGTATCCTGAAACTCATCAACCAGAATATTGCTAAAGCGCTCGCGGTAGTGATTGAGGATCTGGGGCTTATGCAGCCACAGCTCATGCGCCCGCAGCAGCAGCTCGGCAAAATCGACCAGGCCGGCGCGATCGCACGCTTCCTGGTAAGCCTGGTAAATACGCAGCCACGTCTGCTCAACCGGGTTGTTGTAGCTTTCGATATGTTTTGGCCGCAGACCTTCATCTTTCTTGCCGTTGATGTACCACATACCCTGGCGCGCCGGCCACTGCTTATCATCCAGGTTCATTGACTTGATCAGGCGCTTCAGCAGCCGCAGCTGATCTTCGCTGTCGAGGATCTGAAAATCCTGCGGCAGCCCGGCGTCAAGATGATGCGCCCGCAGCAGGCGATGCGCCAGGCCATGGAAAGTGCCAATCCACATGCCGCCCTGCCCGCTGCCAATCAGCTGATCGATGCGATGACGCATCTCGGCCGCTGCTTTATTGGTGAAGGTGACCGCCATGATGGAGTAAGGTGAGCAGTTCTCCACCGACAGCAGCCAGGCGATGCGGTGCACCAGCACACGGGTTTTGCCGCTGCCTGCTCCGGCCAGCACCAGCAGATTGCTGCGCGGTGCGGCAACCGCCTCACGCTGTTTGTCATTCAAGCCGTCGAGCAGATCAGAAACGTCCATAAGCACCGTTTTTAAAGAATAGAGTTGCGTACCCTGAGTCATTCGCCCTGCAGCGATGCTGCAGGTCTCTGAATGGTCGCGCGCTTACGCAGGTAAGTCACCAGAGTGAACCGGCACAGCCCGTAAAGCCGTGCGCCGGAGGATACGACTGGATAAATTTACAGCCATTATAGCAGTGAGGTCAGGGATGCCAACCGATGAATTTCAACGTGCGGCAGCAGACGGGCGTCATCCATCTGCATCAGATTGCCGCTGTTCAGGTTGATCCAGCACGCCTGCAGGCCGGCACGCAGCGCGCCTGCCACATCGGTCGTCAGGTCATCACCAACGTGCAGGATCGCCTCTGGCGCAATAGCAAGACGCTCCGCTGCGAGATGATACATATCCTGCCACGGCTTCGCGCGTCCGTGCGGACCGGCGCGCAGCGTAAACTGAAAGTAGTGCTGAATACCGAGCTTTTCCGGATCGGCGTTGCCGTTGGTGATCGCCACCAGCGGCACGCGCTCGCCGAGCCAGCGCAGCGTCTGATGCGTCTCTTCCGGCATCGCAACCTGACTGCGCCAGTGATGAAAAGTGCGCATGACCTCTCCTGCGCCCGTGGCAGCATCGGCAGCCGGCAGGCCAGCATTCAGCAACGCCAGTTCCACCGAACGGCGGCGCCACTCTGAGACGTCGTGATAAATATCGGGCTCGCGCGCCAGCAGCTCATCACGCAGCTGCTGATAGTCTGCAGGTGTGAATTCGCGCAGCGCCGGATGAAATGCCTGCAGCGCCGCGTGCGTTTCCTGCGCGGTTTTCCGGATCACCGGACGGTTGTCATACAGCGTATCATCCAGATCGAAGGTCAGCGCCTTTACCGGATGCAGGGAGCGGTAAAACTTCATTCTGATTTTCCTCGTTTGGCACGCGGGTGCGCGGCATCATAGACCGAGGCCAGATGCTGGAAATCGAGATGGGTATAAATTTGTGTGGTCGAGAGGTTGGCATGCCCCAGCAGCTCCTGTACCGCGCGCAGATCGCCGCTTGACTCCAGCAGGTGCGTGGCAAACGAGTGGCGCAGCTTATGCGGATGAATATGGCTCGCCACACCCTGTTTAATGCCCCATTCGGCAAACCGCTTCTGCACGTTGCGCGCAGAAATCCGGCTGCCGCGTGAAGAGACAAACAGCGCATCATCCTGCGGAGCAAAGCTGTCGCGCAGCGCCAGCCAGTGCTGCAGCCAGGTCACCGCCGTTGCGCCAACCGGCACGCGCCGCTCTTTACTGCCTTTACCCAGCACCTGAACTTCACCGGACTCCGCATCGAGATCGCGGCAGTTGATCCCTACCAGCTCGCTGAGTCGCAGGCCGCCGCCGTACATGGTTTCAAGCATCGCGCGATCGCGCACCGCCAGCGGGTCATTAAGGTCAATCTCCAGCAGCTGCGTGACTTCATCCACGTCCATATTTTTTGGCAGATGGCGGGCGTTACGCGGCGTGGCGATACCTTTCGCCGGATTTGCACTCAGCATGCCCTGACTGACCTGCCAGTCAAGAAAACTGCGCAGAGCGGACATACGCAGCGCCAGACTGCTCGCCTGCAGACCATCGCGCCGGCTGCGCGCAGCCAGGCTGCGTACCTGCGCCGGCTCCAGCGTCGACCACTCTGTCAGCTGCATCCCCTCTGCCAGGGAGACGATTGCCAGCAGCTGGCGACGATAGTTTTTCTGCGTCAGCGGACTGAGCTGACGTTCTACCTGCAGATAGCGCAGAAAGGCATCGACAGCGGGCAGTAGCGTGCTCATACGCGTTCGATCCAGCGCGCCAGCAGCGCCGGCAGCATCTGGGCCAGATGCTGCAGTAAGAGTGTCCCCATACCGGCCTGATAGTGCTGATTATCGCGGCTGCTGAAGATCACAATGCCCGCTTCACCCCGCTCGCCCAGCAGCGACATGGCAACCGAGCCGACCGCTTTCGCCTGCGGCAGCAGCAGCAGCAGCTCCGGTCCGTTCAGGCTGCCAAGATAGTGCTGCTGTTGACCAAAGCGCTGAATACGCAGCGGCTCAAACGCCTGTCGTGCCAGGCCCAGCTGGATAAAATCGGAGGGTGCGCCGAGACGCCATTGATCGCTGAACAGCCGCACATTGGCGCCTGCCAGACCCAGCTCGCGCGCCCAGCGCTGCAGGCGGTTCAGCATCTCCTGCAGGCTGTCAGCGGCGGCAAGATGCCCCTGCAGCGCCAGCAAGCGATCAAACAGCTGATGGTTGGCGTTGGCCTGCTCCATCAGCAGCGTGATCTCCTCTTCCAGCTGACGGATGTGGTTGCGCTGGCGCGCCATGTGCCACTCTACCAGCGAGACGCTGCCGCGCACCGCGTGCGGCACCGCCATCTGTTCAACCTGACGGGCGTTACGGATAAAAAAGTCGGGGTTCTGCTGCAGATAAGCGCTGACCGCGCGATCGTCGGGCTGTACCGCGCTGTCAGTCTGCTCTTCCGGGTATTTCATAAATGAATAAATCCGTCATAAACGTGGGTGGCGGGTCCGGTCATATACAGCGGCTGTCCGGCCCCCTTCCAGGCGATATGCAGCGTCCCGCCCGGCAGATCGACGCGTACTTTTTCTGCCAGCAGCCCCTGCTGAATACCACAGGCCACTGCTGCACAGGCGCCGCTGCCGCACGCCTGCGTTTCGCCAGCACCGCGCTCATACACGCGCAGGCGCACATGCTCGCGGCTGACCACTTCCATAAAGCCGACGTTAACGCGTTCCGGGAAACGCTCGTGGCTTTCCAGCGCCGGTCCCAGCGTCTCAACGGCTGCAGTTATCACGCTCTCCACCTGGATCACGCAGTGCGGATTGCCCATTGAGACCGCACCAAACATCACGGTCTGCTCAGCGACGCGCTGCAGATAGAGATTTTCCGCTTTATTCGCGCGCAGCGGCACACGCTGCGGATCAAAGTCAGGCTCGCCCATATTGACGCGTACCAGTTCATCACTGGTCACGCTCAATACCATACGTCCGGTTTGCGTGCTGACGCGAATGTCACTTTTATTGGTCAGCCCTTTCAGGCGCACAAAGCGGGCAAAACAGCGCGCGCCGTTGCCACACTGTGCCACTTCACTGCCGTCAGCGTTAAATATGCGATAGTGAAAGTCGAGATCCGGATCGTAGGGTGGCTCTACGATCAGCAGCTGATCAAAGCCGATCCCCAGATGCCGATCCGCCAGGCGGCGAATCAATTCCGGCGAAAAAAAGACGTTTTGTGTCACGGCATCCACGACCATAAAGTCATTGCCGAGACCGTGCATTTTCGAGAACTGCATTTTCTGCTCCGCCGGATTACTCATTGAATTTAGTTTGACTGTACGCCTGATGAGCTGCCGGTGACCAGGCCCCCGGTATCCGCCTGCTGAGCGGCCTGCTGCTGCTGTTCTGTCGGCTTGTCGTTCTGCTGCGGCTTGTCCGCGGGCGGGAAGTATAACGGGCCTTTCAGGCCGCAGCCTGCCAGGCTGACCAGCATCAGCGCCATGCCCAACTGGCTTATGACTCGTCTCATTTTCTCTGCTCGTATTGTCCAATTCTCAGCTGCTTATCATCGCAGCTGATGGTGTAAAAGCAACAGGAAATATCGGACAGAGTGGCCGCGCAGGCCGTCAGAAAAGAGACGCTCAGTGCACCTGATAACGCGGCATAAAATCGCCGTTATCGTTGTCCGGCGGGGTCGCACAGAGCTGCGTCAGCGTCTGGCTGCGGAACGGGATCACCTGAAAACGGTCGCCGGTGTTCACGATTTGATAAAACTGCGGCAGATTGAAATTGATAAAGCTTGAGCCGTAGGTAAAGCGATCGTGTGATGAAGAGTAGAAGCGGCTGACGTCGCGCACCAGCTCCTCTTTACTGCCCTCACAGTGGTGGTAAATCTCCACGCGATTGCTCTCGTCGAGAATATAGATGTTGAATCCGCGATCGTCGCTGGTGTCTTCAAAGAAAAACTGAATGATGCCTTCGCTGGCGTAGCCGTTTACCACCGGCGGCAGCGGGGTCTGATTCGATTCCACTTTGATTGATAATCCATGCAGCTTGTTATTGGAAATCGCACCGTAAAACTCTACCGCGTTCTCCAGCTTCTGTACCGAGACGCTCATGCGCTCAAAGAAGAGCCCCCAGGTTTGTCCCGCGACGCGAATCGCTTTGAAGCGACCCGGCTCCTGCCGCGTACTCGACAGGCGCAGCTCGATGCACTCTGACACCAGCTGCTGTACCCGCGTGCGGATCAGGCCACGCAGATGCTGACTGTAGCAAAATACCTCAACCGTATCGGGCGGGGCGGCATCCTGATGCATCTTACCCAGAATGGTTTTCAGCGCGTCAATCATCGCCTGTTCACCGCTGAAATGCAGGGTGCGTACTTCATTCCACGAGTTACGGTAGAGCAGATCGACACTGCCAATCAGGCACTGCTGCTGCTGACCAAAGCTGAAGACGTCCAGCTTGCGGAAATCAAAGTGCACGACCTGATTGCGGAATGCGGCAGTGGGATCGTGCTCAAGATTGACAATGATCGCCAGATGACGAATTTCACACGGGCTGTAAAGTGCTTTTGGCGTTGGTGCCGGCAGGCGCAGCGGAAAGTGGCCAGAGACATCGCTGACCAGCTCCTGCAGACGTGCCAGATCGCACAGCTCATTCCCTTTAATATGCAGCCGCGTTTTCTGCGTCAGTAAGCCGTTGAACCATGCCCACGCCACCAGCTTGTTCAGATAACGGTTATATTCCAGCGGCTGATGGCTGATAATTGAACTCATATCCGGCGACTGGTTATAGAGATACCAGCCTGACCGGTTAGCACGCCCGGCGGGCACGTGGATAAAGGTCAGATTTTCTTCTGACAAATCAGGGGATATTTGCGGGTTGACCAGCGTGACCTTACCCGGCAGCGCTTCAAAAGCGGCATACAGTTTACGCGTCAGCACGCCGATATCCTGCGGGCTGGCACTGACGCTTAAATTGTTCCGGCGCGCAAAGCGGATCAGGTTACGATAGCTCTGCATCATCGCATCCAGCAGCTCATTATGCGCTTCGCGCACGCGCTCGATCTTCCACCCGGCACGGTTGTCCAGTACGGCGAGTTTCTCTTCGTCCCAGCCCCAGGATTTTACCAGCTGCAGCAGGATTTCGCGCCGCCAGCCGTTGCGGGCGTGCTGATCGTCTCCGGAAAGCTTCTCGCACACTTTCAGATAGAAGCAGCGCCGCACCAGGTCCAGGCGGGCGTGATCTTCCACGCTGGTCAGATAGCGCGTAACCCGCTCCAGCATCATGCAGTAGGGATCCAGCCCGAAACTGACGATTTCGCCTTCATGCAGGCGCTGTCTGATATCCATCGCCAGCAGCTGCGTATTCGGATACTCCCAGCTGTACGCCTCCAGTAGCAGCGTTTTCAGGACAGCTTTATAGGGCGAGTCGATACTTTTATAGAGCTGCCACAGGCTGGCACCAAAATACTCTTCTGCCGACAGCGTACCGAGGCCGCCTAAATCGAGCCATTCGTTAGGAGTCAGTACGCCCTGAGAATAGAGTGACATGACATAGTCGTCATAATGATGCTCTTCCTCATTCGGCACCATATTCCACAGAATGCGCTTGCCTGCCATGCGCACCGCCGTGCGATAGAACTCATCAAGCAACAGAATATGCTGGGTCGATCCGCAATCTTCGCCCCCGAGGCTGCCGCTCTCATTATGTCGAAAGCGGTTTTCATCAATGAGGAAAAAGCTGACTTCCACACCCATTGACACACACCATTTCTGTAACAGCGTACACTTACGCTGCAGGGCCAGACGCTCTTCATTATCAAGCCAGGAGTGGTGGCATACCCAGATATCCAGATCGGACACGCTGTTCTGTCCGACTGATGAGGTGCTGCCCATAGAGTAGATAGCGGTAATTGGCCGTTCACCCTCGGCCGCAGGCGTCAGCTCTGCCGCAGGCTTACCGGTGACGGTATGCAACAGCTGCTGTTGCTGTTCATCAGGCGTGAAAAAGCAGACGCCGTGTGGAACGTTACCTTCAACGTAACCCGGCATCAGAGGATGATGATAGTGCAGTAATGTTGGCAGCAGACTGTAGACATGCTGGAAGGCAGGCCCCATAGCAGCCAGCGCGCGGTCAACGCGCAGCTGGTTAATTGCATCCAGTCTCTGTTTAAGTGTCTCAATGTAGAGGTACAAGACGTTTCGCCTGATTGTCCCAGTGTTAAGCACCCTGCTTCCAGCGTTTGCCATTTTAATAATAAGGTGTGCAGGCAAATCATTGCTGGAAACGTGATCAATCTAACACCAGAAGGATTGACCGTAAAGAAAGTTGCGCTACCTGACAGTTTAGCATCTGCCACGGGGCAACCCGCTTTTTTTGCGCCGCGCCTGATGAGGAGTGGCGAGCCACAGATGAATAGTGCGGCCTTTTCAATCCGTTGAAACTGACAGCATTCCCCTATCGATGATAGGATAATCGATGAACGATCAAAATGGTTAACGGTATGTTAAACAAAATTTTCAGAATTGCTACCCGTCAAAGTCCTCTCGCACTCTGGCAGGCACAATATGTTCAGCAACGCCTGATGGCAGCTCATCCCGGCCTGCAGGTAGAGCTGGTGCCGATGGTGACCAAAGGCGATGTTATTCTCGATACCCCGCTGGCAAAAGTGGGCGGCAAGGGTTTGTTCGTTAAAGAGCTGGAACAGGCCATGCTGGAGAATCGCGCCGATCTGGCGGTGCATTCCATGAAAGATGTGCCGGTTAACTTTCCGGAAGGTCTGGGGCTGGTGACCATCTGCGAGCGTGAAGATCCACGCGACGCCTTTGTCTCTAATCGGTATAACGCGATCGATGAACTGCCGCAGGGCGCGGTGGTAGGCACCTCCAGCCTGCGTCGCCAGTGTCAGCTGAGCGCTCGCCGGCCCGACCTGGTTATCCGTTCGCTGCGGGGCAATGTCGGCACCCGCCTCGGCAAACTGGATGCGGGTGAATATGATGCCATCATTCTGGCCGCTGCCGGCCTGAAACGCCTTGGACTGGAAGATCGCATTCGTCAGGCGCTGCCTGCAGAGCTGTCGCTGCCCGCCGTGGGACAGGGCGCAGTAGGCATTGAGTGCCGGCTTGATGACAGCGCGTTAATTACGCTGCTGGAAGCGCTGAATCACAGTGAGACCGCAGTATGCGTGCGTGCTGAACGCGCCATGAACACCCGGCTTGAGGGCGGATGTCAGGTGCCGATCGGCAGTTTTGCCGTACTGGAAGATGACCAGCTCTGGCTGCGTGGTCTGGTGGGCGCGCCCGACGGCAGCCAGATGGTTACCGGTGAGCGCCGCGGTCCGCGTGAGCAGGCGGAGCAGATGGGCATTTCACTGGCTGAAGAGCTGCTGAATAAGGGTGCCCGTGAAATTCTGCATGAGGTCTATCAGGGACAGCCGCCGGTATGACTATTCTCGTGACCCGTCCGGAACCGGCTGCCAGCGAACTGGTTGCGCGCCTGCGCAGCCTGGGCAAGCTGGCGTGGGCGTTCCCGCTGATTGAATTTACGCCGGGTCGCGATTTAGCACAGTTATCGCAACAGCTGACGGCGCTGCGGCCGGGCGATTTGGTTTTTCTGCTATCACAGCAGGTGGTGCATTTTGCACAACCGGCGCTGCAGCACAGCCAGACAGTCTGGCCCGCGGTCGCTGATTACTATGCGATTGGCCGCTCAACTGCGCTGGCGCTGCACACCGTCACAAATCTCAAAGTAGACTATCCTCATGCGCGGGAGACCAGCGAAGAGCTGGTTCGCCTGCAGCGTCTGCAGCAGGTCAGCGGCAAGCGCGCGCTGATCCTGCGCGGCAGTCCCGGTCGGGAATTATTAGCTGAAACTCTCATCGCACGTGGCGCAGAAGTGCAATACTGTGAGTGCTATCAGCGCAATGAGAAGCACTATGACGGCGCTATCGAGGGCCGGCGCTGGCGCGACCGCGGGATTACCACGCTGGTAGTGACCAGCGGTGAAATGTTAAAACAACTCCATGCACTGTTTCCGCCAATCGACCGGCGGGAGTGGTTACTGCACTGTCGACTGGTGGTCGTCAGTGAACGTTTGGCTACCCAGGCCGCTGAAGCGGGCTGGCAGGAGATAGACGTAGCCGATGGTGCCGATAACGACGCGCTGCTGCGTGCGTTACGCTGAACTTAACAATGGGATGAGCCACAATGACGGAACAAAAAGCTTCCTCCGCCATGGTTGAAGAAACTACCCCAGCGGACACTTCCCCGACGCCAGAAAACCAGCCGCCACGCGAAAAACAGCGCGATGGCCGGGTATTAAGCGCGGTGGCAATTGTAATTGCGCTGGCGATTGGCGCAGGCCTTTACCTGAACGGGAAACACCAGGCCGATGTACAGGCTCAGACTAACCAGCAGCTCAGTGAGCAGCTCAGCGCGCTGCAGCAGCAGCTTGGCAGCGACAAGCGCCAGCTGACGCAGCAGCTGACTGACGCCGGCACCGCCCTGCAGGAAGCGCGCACCAAGCAGGATAACAGCGCAAAAGAGCTGGAGACGCTGCGTGAAAAAGTCGCCACTATCTCAGGTAACGACACCCGCACCTGGCTGCTGGCGCAAGCCGACTATCTCGTGAAACTGGCGGGTCGCAAGCTCTGGAGCGATCAGGATGTCACCACGGCCGCTGCTCTGCTGAAAAGCGCTGATACCAGCCTGGCCGAGATGAACGATCCCAGTATGACCACTGTCCGCCGGGCGCTGACGCAGGATATCAGCTCGCTTTCAACCGTCAGCCAGGTCGACTACGACGGCATTATTCTGAAACTGAATCAGCTCTCTAACGGTGTAGACAATCTGCGCCTGGCGGACGATGACAACGACGATGCGCCCATGGACAGCGATGGCGGTGAACTCTCCGGCTCGTTGCGTGAATGGCGGCAGAACCTGGTGAAGAGCTGGCATAACTTTATGGATGATTTCATTACTATCCGCCGCCGCGATAATACTGCTCAGCCGCTTCTGGCCCCTAACCAGGACGTCTATCTGCGTGAGAATATTCGCTCGCGTCTGCTGATCGCCGCGCAGGCAGTACCGCGTCACCAGGAAGAGATCTATAAACAGTCGCTGGATGCGGTATCAAGCTGGGTACGCGCCTGGTATGACACCAACGATGCAGCGACCCGGGCGTTTCTTGCACAGCTGGATGAGCTGAGCCAGCAGACCATCTCTATGGACGTGCCGGATTCGCTGGAGAGTCAGCCGCTGCTGGAAAAACTGATGCAAACGCGCGTGCGCAATCTGCTGGCGCAGCCATCGGTTGCGGCTGAACAACAGGGAGGCTGACCATGCTAAAAGTACTGGTACTTTTCCTGCTGTTGCTGGCCGGCGTCGTGCTGGGCCCGATGGTAGCCGGGCATCAGGGTTATGTGCTGATCCAGACTGATAACTGGAATATTGAGACCAGCGTGACGGGGCTGGGGATTATCCTGATCCTGAGCCTGCTGGTGATTCTGCTGGCAGAGTGGATCCTGCGCCGTCTGTTCCGCACCGGCGTCCGCACGCGCGGCTGGTTCACCGGCCGTAAACGTCGCAGCGCACAGCGTCATACGCAGCATGCGCTGATGAAGCTGGCTGAAGGTGACTATCAGCAGGCAGAGAAGCTGCTGGCGAAAAATGCCGATCACGCCGATCAGCCGGTAGCAAACTATCTGCTTGCGGCCGAAGCGGCACAGCAGCGCGGCGATGAAAGCCGTGCTAATCAGCATCTGGAGCGCGCCTCCGAACTGGCAGATAACAAGACTATCCCGGTAGAGATCACCCGGGTCCGGCTGCAGCTGGCGCGCAATGAAGATCATGCGGCGCGTCACGGTATCGACCGTCTGCTGGAAGTTGCGCCGCGTCATCCGGAAGTGCTGCGTCTGGCGGAGCAGGCCTATATTCGTACCGGTGCCTGGGGTGCCCTGCTGGATATTCTGCCGGCGATGCAAAAGGCCAAAGTTAACGATGATGCGCAGCGTCATGCCCTGCAGCAGCAGGCGTGGCTGGGACTGATGAACCAGGCGATGGCCGATCAGGGTAGCGAGGGCCTGAAGCGCTGGTGGCAGAGCCAGAGCCGCAAGACGCGTCAGGAGACTGCGCTGCAGGTTGCCATGAGTGAGCATCTGATCGAGTGCAACGATCCCGATACGGCTCAGGATATTGTGCTGGATGGTCTGAAAAAGCAGTATGACGATCGGCTGGTGCTGCTGATGCCGCGCATTAAAAGCGGCAATCCTGATGCGCTGGAGAAAGCGCTGCGTCAGCAGATCAAACAGCATGGCGCCACGCCGCTGCTGCACAGTACGCTCGGGCAGTTGCTGATGCGCCACGGTGAGTGGCAACAGGCCGCTGATGCGTTTGAGCAGGCGCTGGCGCAGCGTCCTGATGCGTTTGATTATGCCTGGCTGGCGGATGTCTACGATCGCCTGCAGCGTCCGGAGGATGCGGCCAGCATGCGTCGCGAGGGCCTGCTGCTGACGCTGAAGAATAATCCGGCCACCTGATTTATGCTTGTTGTTTGTCTGCCGGGCTTGTCCCGGCTTTTTTTTGCCTGAACCCTGCCCGCTGCCCCGAAAACAGATAAAAAAACACCTGCCAGAAGCAGGTGTAAGATCAGGTCATAAGACAACTGATGGTATCCGACTCAACGTAATGTCCGTCTAACTACAGTAGCGCAGAGCGTTACTGCCAGGCTGGACAACGGATACCGTAAGGGGCTCTGCATCATTCCCAGGTTTATGTCGCATACGCGGACATAAGAGGTGGAATGAGCATCTACGACAGGAAGTATTGCACAAGATGTGCCAGATTGGCATTTTTCTTAAAAAGCTTCTCAGATTCAGGAAGTTAACGCTGCTGTCCTCTTATCTGAAAAGCGAGATGCCGCAGGCAGTATGCCATTGCGGTCATTTTCGTCGCAAAAATACGACAAACCGATCTCTTACGGAATAAATTTAATTTTATCAAAGCGTTATTTGTCGCAAAAATACGACAAAAACCGCAGGGTCGCATTTATGCGACCCTGCCCGCGGATCGTATCGCGTGTTACGTCATTACGTATCGTACCCGTCTTGAACCAGGGCGCCATGAATGGCGCCCCTACAAAATTGTAGGGGTCGCATTCATGCGACCCTGGCCGCGGATCGTATTGCGGGTTTACGTCATTACGTATCGCATCCGCTTTTAACCAGGGCGCCATGAATGGCGCCCCTACGGTTTTGTAAGGGTCGCATTTATGCGACCCTGGCCGCGGATGACACGCAAACGAAAAAAGCCTGCTTTTTCAAGCAGGCTTTTCGAATATGGTCGGCGAGAGAGGATTCGAACCTCCGACCCACTGGTCCCAAACCAGTTGCGCTACCAAGCTGCGCTACTCGCCGATTTTTTACTTCTTTACTTCTGTTACTAAAATTCTGCCTGGTGCGAAGAGAGGGACTTGAACCCTCACGTCCGTAAGAACACTAACACCTGAAGCTAGCGCGTCTACCAATTCCGCCACCTTCGCATGTCCCAGCAAAATCTGGGGTGGCTAATGGGACTCGAACCCACGACAACTGGAATCACAATCCAGGGCTCTACCAACTGAGCTATAGCCACCATAATTCTGGTGCGTAAGCTGTTACGCTTACTATTCACTGCATAACGCGGTTAAAACCAACCACCGAAGCTCTTGCGCCCAAAAGAAAATGGCGCGCCCGACAGGATTCGAACCTGAGACCTCTGCCTCCGGAGGGCAGCGCTCTATCCAGCTGAGCTACGGGCGCGTAGCGCCGTTGCGGATGGGCATACTACGTATTTGGCTTCACCCTGTCCAGTGCTTTTTAAAGAAAAAAACGCGTTTGGTTATGGTTTGTGCATTCCGTCGATAAATAGCGCAATTTCACGCTTATACGCTAACAAATTGCTGGATTAATCAGCAGCCTCAGAGATCGCCGCGCCAGTGGTAGCGCAAATATTTCAGCAGCTTGAGTTGCCGGCGCCAGCGCGAAGGCTGACGGATCAGTCGATAGAGCCACTCCAGCCCCAGACGCTGCCAGAGACGCGGCGCACGGGTAACGTTGCCGGTGAAAACATCATACGTGCCGCCTACCCCCATATAGAGCGCATCAGGCCAGTGCTGACGGCAGTCGCGCATCAGAAGTTCCTGGCGTGGCGATCCCTGCGCTACGGTAACTATTTTGGCACCGCTTGCGGCGATACGCGCAAACAGCGCCTCGCGTTCAGCCGGGGCGAAGTAGCCGTTCTGGCTACCGACAATGTTCACGTTCCACTGACGCTGCAGTTTGTCACAGGTCTCCTGCAGCACCTGCTCGCGGCCGCCAATTAAAAACACCGGGATCCCGGCGCGTCCGGCGCGCTCCATCAGCGCCTCCCACAGATCGGCACCGGCAATGCGGCTGACCTGCAGTTGCGGATACTTTTTGCGCAGCGAGCGGACAATGCTGATGCCATCCGGATATTTGAATTCTGCTTCGCCAATCAGCGCGCGCAGCTGCGCATCTTCTTCCAGCGTCAGCATCTTTTCAGCATTGATTGCAATCAGCGTACCGCGGCGGGGCGTATTGTCAGGCAGCAGAAAGCTGACAAAGCTCTCCATATCATTAAAAGCATGCAGCTCAACGCCGCGTATAACGTAGTGCGGCTCAGGGGTAGTCATGGTTTTCATCTTCCGTTTTGCACCGTGATCAGGAGGAACCGCGCAGCGACTGAATATGACGCGGGCGAATAAGCCCTGCACGCGCCAGCAGCCAGCAGAGCAGCTTTGCCAGGCCTGTACAGGCGGCAAAAATGATGCAGAAAAACACCACGCGCGAGCCGAATGCGTCCAGCCCCTCGCGAGCCAGAACGATCATATTAAAGACAGCACCAAAGCAGAAACTCTGCAGAACCGCGCCGGTATAACGGTTATCGCTATCGCGTCCCTGCGTATAAAGCGCATCAAAACCTTTCATCAGGAGACCCACCGCCACCGCTCCCAGCGGAATAAACAGTACGCCGCCCATGATCAGCAGCGAACCAAGCAGCGTCGGCGAAATAGCCAGGCCGGAGTGGTTGTTCAGAACCTCCCAGGTAAAATAGTTAGCGCTGTTCAGTATTGCCGCAGGGCGATCGGGCCACAGCCATCCCGGAATAAAGACATAAAAGTCGCGCCAGAGCGGAGCCAGTCCCTGAAAATCAATCTTGTCGTAGTTCTGCAGCAGCAGCGCCAGGTTTTCCCACGGCGAAAACGTATCACGCGTCAGGTAAAGAAACGTGTAAAAGGCTTCTGCCCCGGCCACATCCAGGTTGTAGCGCCGCAGCGCCAGCCAGAACATACCGCAGATTGCCATCGCCCCTGCGCCTGCCAGCATCCAGAGCGTGATCCAGCCACGCGTAATACCAATAAACAGAAACAGCGCAAAGGCGATGATGATATTTGCACGCGTGCCGCCCACCAGCGCATAGGTCAGCAAGCCAAAGGCCACTGTTACCAGCAGAAACAGCAGCCACTGCCGCTGTGTCGGATGCAGAAAATAGCGAATCAGCATCGCCGGGATAAAGAAGTAGAAGAAGCGTTTTAGCGCCACGCCAGAAACCTCACTCGAGAAAATCTGGTTATAGGCGGAGAGCCGGAACAGCAGCAGCCCGTTGTGCATGAAAAACACGGTCACCGTGCCAATAGCGACCAGCGCCAGCAGCAGGCAGGTGAGATGGGTCTCGACCCGATCCATCACCAGCCACGGCTTGCGCGGCGCGGCGCTGGCTGGTCGCAGCCGCACTTTATAACTCACATAGTAAATAGCGTAGAAGCTGGTTGCTGCCAGCAGCGCCTGCAGCAGAAACGTTGCCGGCACCACGGCCACATCAAAGCGAAATACCAGCATGCTGGTCAGAGGGAAACCAAAGTAGAAGGTCAGCAGAAACAGCAGCGTAAAAAAGAGATGAAAGTTAAAGCGTACGCGCCTGAACTCACGCCAGGTCAGCGTCAGGATAAAGCCCAGCGAGCAGAGATAAACCACCAGCAGACCACTAAACTGCAGCAGGCTCATGATGCACGTCCTTCACTCAGGCTGAGCGCATGGCGCCAGCCGGCAAGATAGCCCGGCGCAAAAAAGGCGATGCCTGGTTTATCACATGCCGTCAGCTGGCGCTGTGCTTCTCCGATGCGGCCGGCATCCAGTTCGTCGCAGCTGAACAGCACCGGAATGCCCTGCTCGCTGAGATCGCGCCAGAATGGATTCTTACGGTTCAGCACAAAGGGAATGTTAGCCTGAATCAGCAAACAGAGTGTGCCAATCCCCTGCTGCCGCTCAAACATAAAATAGCCAAGCTGACAGCGTCTGAGCAACTGCAGGTAGGCCGGGAAATCGAGCCTGTCGCGAATCAGCGTAACCTGTCCGGCCGGAAACAGACGCTGTGCCGCCGCATCGATCTCATCAATATAGGCATAATTGTTTGTCGGATAACCAAGCGGAACCAGTACGCTGACCTCCTCGCCGAACTGCCGGCGTATCGCCTGCAGACCTTCAATATGCCGGTTGCTGCGGTCACCGGAGTTGCCCAGCAGAATCGTCAGTGTACCGTCCGATGTCGCGGCTGCAGGCAGCGCAATATCAGGCATGCGCGTCGGAAAATAGAGCAGCGATGCCGGCACCTGCGGATGCCGCTGCTGATAAAAACAGAGATCGCCACGGGTGGCAAACACCTGCGCCACTCGCCCCTGCGCCATGCGTCGCAGCAGATAGAACAGGCGATATTTCAGCCCGGCTCCTTCTTCATACAGATCAGCCCCCCAGACGTGCCAGAACGCCTGATGGCGGCGGATCTTTCCGCTGAGCAGCGCCAGCCAGAGACGCGGGTTAAACTGTCCGTGGAAGAAAAAACGCCGGGAGCGATCGGCTGCGCGTGCTATCACCGCCTGTGCCAGCGCGGCTTTACTGGTGAAGGTTTCGATCTGCAACTGGCTACAGGCGGGCAGCGAGCCAGGCGCAGCAACCACCATAAAGTGGCGCGGCGCGGCGGCAGGCAATTCAGTGCTGATCACGTCATTAAAGAAACGCAGCACCGTCTGATTGTGATGCGGGATATCAGATCCCAGCACATGAAATAACGTCATTTTGTCCGGCAATAAATCAGGAAAGCGCCACAGCAAAGGGCAAAATAGAGTATATAGGTCGCCATATACGCCTGCGCTGCACCAGCCGCGCCGTGAAGCGGGATCAGCCAGCGCGAAAACAGCGTCAGCAGAGCGAACTGGCTAATTTCGGTGAGAATATAGAAGCGCAGTGACGCTTTGGCGATCACCAGATATCCGAAAACATAGGCGCCGACTTTAAAGAGATCGCCACATAACTGCCAGATAAAAAGATCGCGCATGCCGCTAAACTGCGGGGAAAACAGCAGCCAGATCGCCATGTCGCGCAGCAGCCAGACGCAGAAACTGGCTGCCGCCACCGCCGGCAATACAAAACGCAGCGCGCGTCCAATCTCCTGCGCAATTTGCGGCTTGTGCTCAAGGCGTGCCAGCGTTGGCAGCAGCCAGACGCTGAAGGTGGCGGTAATAAACTGCAGATAGGCGTCAGAAATCGTGGTGACGCCCTGCCATAATCCTACCTGAGCCCAGCCCTGCTGTTCCGCCAGCAGATTACGCATCATCACCCACGCCACCGGCAGCGTGACCGAGGTCATCAGCGCCATCAGCGTATATTTTGCCAGATTGCGTGCCAGTGCCGGCTGCCATGCCGGTCTGAGCCAGCGCAGCGGCAGCACCGCACGGTGGCGCCGCAGCATAATCAGCGCCGGCACCACCAGCAGCGCCGGTACCAGCGCCAGGCCCGCCAGCGCCCCCTGATAACCGCCCAGCCGCCAGCACACAATATAACCGGCCACCCCTGTCAGGCTGCCGGTTATCAGCGCCAGCGCATTGCCGCGCGCATCGCGAAAGCCTTTCAGCAGCGCCAGGGCCAGGTTCGCCCAGGCGATGCCAAACTGCAGAAACGCCACGATGCGCACCACACTCTGATAATGATCGTGTCCAAACAGTAACCGGCTGACCGGCGCAGCGCCCAGCAGCAGACCCGCGGCCAGCAATACTGAAAAGCCCAGCACCATTGCAGAGGCTGTGCCAGTCAGCGCCCGCAGCTGCGCGGGCTCATGCTGCAGCTGCGCCACGCTGGCGGTGACGCCATTGAAAATGCCCGCGCCGGCCAGGACGCCGAGCACGGTGATCAGCTGCCGGAAGTTACCCGCCTGCCCGACGCCTTCCGGACCAAAACTCAGCGCCAGCAGCTTTACCACCAGCAGACCGGCCGCGATTTTGACCAGCGTGGAGGCCGCGGTCCAGACCGATGCTTTTGCCAGCGACATCAGGCAAAGTAGCTCAGCAGAGAGCTAATCACTGTACGCTGATTGTTATCTGACAGGTTATAGAACAGCGGCAGGCGCAGCAGGCGCTCGCTGTCGCGCGTGGTCACACGATCCTCACCGTGGAAGCGGCCAAACCGCTCACCGGCCGGCGACGTATGCAGCGGAATATAGTGAAACACCGTGAGGATCTCCGCTTCTTTCATCCAGCGTATCAGCGCGTCGCGATCGTCACTGTCGCGCAGTTTCAGATAGAACATATGCGCGTTATGACAGCAGCTATCCGGCACTGCCGGCAGCGCAATCCGTCCCTGAGCTGCCAGCGGCTGTAGCGCGTCGTAGTAGCGCTGCCACAGTCGCAGCCGCTGCTGGTTAATGGTCTGCGCCGCTTCCAGCTGCGCCCAGAGATAGGCCGCCTGCAAATCGGCCATCAGGTAGCTTGAGCCGATATCGCGCCAGGTATATTTATCCACCTGACCGCGGAAAAACTGACTCCGGTTGGTGCCTTTTTCCCGAATGATTTCAGCACGCTCGGTGAGCGCCGCATCATTTATCAGCGTCGCGCCGCCCTCGCCTCCGGCGGTGTAGTTTTTCGTTTCATGAAAGCTAAAGCAGCCAATGTGTCCGATGGTGCCGAGCGCACGACCTTTATACTGTGACATCACGCCCTGCGCGGCATCTTCAATCACATAAAGCTGATGCTTTGCCGCCAGCGCCATAATGGTGTCCATTTCACACGCCACGCCCGCATAGTGCACCGGTACGATAGCGCGCGTTTTCGGCGTGATCGCTGCCTCAATCTGTGTTTCGTCGATGTTCATCGTATCCGGACGCACGTCAACAAAGACAATAGTGGCACCGCGCAGCACAAACGCGTTGGCAGTAGAGACAAAGGTATAGCTCGGCATAATCACTTCGTCGCCAGGCGCAATGTTGATCAGCAGCGCTGCCATCTCCAGCGAGGCAGTGCAGGAGGGGGTCAGCAGCACTTTTTTACTGCCAAAATGCTGCTCCATCCACTGCTGGCAGCGACGGGTGAAGCCGCCGTCACCGCACAGTTTGCCGCTGGCCATTGCCGACTGCATATAGTCTGTTTCAGTGCCCACCACAGGGGGCGCGTTAAAAGGGATCATGGTGCTTTCCTGTAGAACCAGTAGGCGGTGCTTTCCAGCCGGGCACCGCAGCGTAAATAGAGGCGCAGCGCCGCAAGATTGCTGAGCTGCGTGGCAACGCGCAGTTGTGACAGCTGACGCACCCGGCCCCAGTCAGCGGCGGCCAGCAGCAGACGCTGGCCGATTCCCTGCGATCGGGCGTCCGGCAGCACGGCCAGCAGTCCGATACGTGCGTCGCCGTTCACTTCACGGATGGAGACAAAGCCCTGCAGGCTTCCCTGCTCATCGCAGGCGATCAGACACTGGTGATCAAAGGTGCCGCGCACCGCGTTTTCAATCCACTGCGCATAAAACCGGCCGCTGTCGGCCGCGTCAAACCACGGGGCGCGAAACCGGCTCTGGCTGAATGCCTCTGCGGCAGCGGCACGCAGCGCCGGGATCTGCGCCTCACGCGCAATTCGCACGCCGGACTGACGCGCTGTCTGTGTCAGCGCCAGCGTCAGATCGGCTTCGCCCTCAACCAGCTGAAAGCCGTGCTGGCAAACCGCATCAATCGCCGCGGTCTGCTCTGCCGGAATTTTTATCTGCAGCAGGCCCGTCGCCTGCTGCAGCGCCTGCGGCAGCGTCAGCTCTCCCGGCAGCGTCAGGCGCGCCGTGGGCTGATGAAAAAAGGCGCTCTCCCACTCAAGGGGATCAATACTGACGCGGACGGGCATGTAAGATATCCAGCAGATACTGGCCGTAGCCGGTTTTGGTTAACGCCTCGCCTGCCGCCTGCAGCTGCGCATCGCTCAGCCAGCCGTTGCGCCAGGCAATCTCTTCCAGACAGGCTATCTTGAAACCCTGCCGCTTTTCCACCGTCTGCACGAAGACGCTGGCTTCCACCAGGCTGTCGTGTGTGCCGGTATCCAGCCAGGCAAACCCACGGCCCAGCAGCTCAACAGAGAGTGCGCCTGCCTCCATGTACATCTGATTAATCGCCGTAATTTCCAGCTCACCGCGCGCCGAAGGCTGAACGCGCTTTGCAAACTCCACCACGCGACGATCGTAGAAATAGAGGCCGGTGACGGCCCAGCGTGATTTTGGCTGCGCCGGCTTCTCTTCGATTGAAAGCGCATTAAACGCTTCATCAAACTCCACCACGCCAAACCGCTCGGGATCCATTACCTGATAGGCAAATACCGTTGCACCTTCAGTGCGTGCAGCCACCTTTTTCAGCTTCGGACTGAAACCCTGTCCAAAGTAGAGATTATCACCCAGCACCAGACAGCAGTGGTCGTCGCCAATAAACGATTCACCAATAATAAAAGCCTGTGCCAGTCCATCCGGGCTTGGCTGCTCCGCATATGACAGCCGGATACCAAACTCACTGCCATCGCCCAGCAGACGCTCAAAGTGCGCCCGATCGTCAGGCGTGGTGATGATTAACACATCGCGGATGCCCGCCAGCATCAGGACAGAAAGGGGATAATAAATCATCGGCTTGTCATACACCGGCAGCAGCTGCTTGGAAATTGCGCGGGTAATCGGATGCAGGCGCGTTCCTGAACCACCCGCCAGAATAATACCTTTCATCATTGCTCCTTCTGGCTATGCTTCAGCGCGATGTGGTTAAGCCGAGGCGTTCAGCGCGATAGCTGCCGTTGAGAATAGCCTGCCACCACTGCGGGTTGGCCAGATACCACTCCACCGTTTTACGTATGCCGCTCTCAAAGGTTTCCTGTGGTGTCCAGCCCAGTTCGCGGGCAATTTTACCGGCATCGATGGCGTAACGCAGATCGTGTCCGGGACGGTCGGTGACGAAGGTGATCAACTCACGATAGCTGCCGATCGCCGCAGGACGTTGTCCGGGGGCAAGCTCATCAAGCAGATCGCACAGGGTATGCACCACATCAAGATTACGTCGCTCATTATGACCGCCAATATTATAGGTCTCTCCTGCTTTGCCGTGACTGACAACGGTATAGAGCGCGCGCGCATGATCTTCCACATAGAGCCAGTCGCGGATCTGGCTGCCGTTGCCATAAACCGGCAGCGCCTTGCCCGCCAGCGCATTGATGATGGTCAGCGGGATCAGCTTCTCCGGAAAATGGCGCGGGCCATAATTATTGGAGCAGTTGGTCACTACCACGGGGAGGCCATAGGTTCGCATCCAGGCACGCATCAGATGATCGCTGCTGGCTTTTGATGCGGAGTAGGGGCTGCTCGGCGCGTAAGGCGTGGTTTCGGTAAAAAAGTCGTCCGTGCCGTGCAGATCGCCAAACACTTCGTCCGTAGAAATATGATGCAGCAGGAAATCAGCCTGGCGCGTGCTCTCCAGCGCCTGCCAGTAGTGGCGTACCGCTTCCAGCAGATGATACGTGCCGACAATATTGGTTTCGATAAAGGCAAACGGACCATCAATCGAGCGATCGACATGGCTTTCTGCTGCCAGATGCATCACGCAGTCGGGCTGATACTGCGCCAGTACCCGGTCAAGTTCTGGCCGGTGACAGATATCAACCTGTTCAAAAGTAAAACGCGGATCGTGCTGCACGTCAGCCAGCGACGCCAGATTGCCGGCATAGCTCAGCTTATCCACCACTACCACCTGGTGCTCCGTGCTTTCAATCAGAAAGCGCACCAGCGCTGAGCCAATAAATCCCGCGCCGCCGGTGATCAGAAAGCGCTTCATCGCCAGACTCCTTTGGTATCGACAATCCACGGCTGGGCAATTTGCGTGGCGTCAATCGCCCGGAACCGGGCATGATCGACCAGCATGACCAGAATGTCAGCCTGCTGCAGCGCCTGCTCTGCAGACACCAGCGACGCGTCCTGCGCCAGCCGGTCAGGGATCGTCGTAACGTGCGGCTCGACAACCCAGGTTTTTCCGCTGTGCCACGCCGCAATACGCTGCGCTACCGCCATCGCCGGACTCTCACGCAGATCGTCGATATCGGGCTTAAAGGCCAGCCCGAAGCAGGCAATTGCGATCTCGCTGGCACGCTTATCACTCTGCGTCACACACTCTGCCAGCGCCTGTTTTACCTGTTCCAGTACCCAGCCAGGTTTGGCATCATTCACTTCACGCGCGGTGCGGATCAGCCGCGCCTGCTGCGGGTTCTGCGCCACAATAAACCACGGGTCGACGGCAATGCAGTGCCCGCCCACGCCGGGGCCAGGCTGCAAAATATTAACGCGCGGATGACGGTTCGCCAGCGCTATCAGCTCCCAGACGTTGATCTTCTGATCGGCGCAAATCAGTGACAGCTCATTCGCAAAGGCGATATTGACATCGCGAAAGCTGTTTTCCGTCAGTTTGCACATCTCCGCCGTACGCGCGTTGGTTTCAACGCAGGCACCGCGCAGAAAAATACGGTACAGCTCGCTGGCCCGCGCTGAGCAGGCGGGCGTCATGCCGCCAATCACGCGATCGTTCTCCAGCAATTCGGTCATAACTTTGCCAGGCAGCACCCGCTCCGGACAGTAGGCGATAAAGATATCGCTTTCACCCTCATGCTGAGGGAAACGCAGATCGGGACGCGCCTCTGCCAGCCACTCTGCCATCTGCTCTGTGGCGCCGACCGGCGAGGTAGACTCCAGAATAACCAGATCGCCGGTTTTCAGTACCGGTGCCAGCGACAGCGCTGCCGCACGGACAAAGCTCAGGTCTGGCTGATGATCGTTCATAAAGGGCGTCGGCACTGCGATCAGAAACGCCTCTGCCGGTTCTGCCGTTGTGGTGGCGCGCAGCAGCCCCTGCTGTACCGCCTGCCGGACGACCTCACCGAGATCGGGCTCCACGATATGGATTTCACCCCGGTTAATGGTGTCAACGGCGCGCAGATTGACATCCACGCCCACGACCTGCTTTCCCCTTGAAGCGAAAACGGCTGCCGTTGGCAGCCCGATGTAACCCAGTCCGATGACGGAAATGGTATTAAAAGACATAATTAAACTCTGTTGTTGTTCAGCGCCTGCAGAATGCGTGCACAGGCGTGGCCGTCGCCATAAGGGTTGTGCGCCCGGCTCATACTCTGCCACGCCTCTTCATCCTGCAGCAGCAGGGTGACTTCAGCGACAATGGTATCGATATCCGTGCCAACCAGTTTTACCGTCCCTGCCGCGACCGCTTCCGGCCGCTCTGTGGTATCACGCATCACCAGCACCGGTTTCCCCAGCGACGGCGCTTCTTCCTGAATCCCACCGGAATCGGTGAGGATCAGCCATGAACGGTTCATTAACCAGACAAACGGCAGATACTCCTGCGGTTCGATCAGAATGATATTATCGATGCCGCTAAGTATCCGGTTAACCGGCTCGCTGACGTTGGGATTGAGATGCACCGGATAGACAATCTGCGCCTGCGGATGAAGGCGCGCAATCTGCGCCAGCGCGCTGCAGATACGCTCAAAACCCTTACCAAAACTTTCTCGCCGGTGACCGGTAACCAGGATCAGCTTTCTGTCCGGATCCAGAAACGGATAGCGCGCCGCCAGGCGGGCATTGAGATCGGCATTGGTCAGGACGCGATCGCGTACCCACAGCAGCGCATCGATCACCGTGTTGCCGGTGACGAAAATACGCGCATCAGGAAGATTTTCCCGCAGCAGGTTCTGCCGCGATGTCGTAGTGGGGGTAAAATGATAGCTTGCCAGATGTCCCGTCAGCGTGCGGTTGGCCTCTTCCGGCCAGGGTGACATCAGGTTACCGGTGCGCAGGCCCGCTTCAACGTGCCCTACCGGGATCTGCTGGTAAAAGGCCGCCAGGCTGGCAGCCAGTGTGGTGGTGGTATCACCATGCACCAGCACCACGTCAGGTTTAAAATCGGCTAAAACGGTTTTCATGCCCTGCAGAATACGGCAGGTGATTTCGGTCAGTCCCTGCTCCGGACGCATGATATTTAAATCGTAATCGGGCTGCAGCTGAAACAGATGCAGCACCTGATCGAGCATTTCACGGTGCTGTGCGGTGACGCACAGTCGGGATTCAAACGCAGCATCCTGCGCCAGTGCCTGCACCAGCGGCGCCATTTTAATGGCTTCAGGACGGGTGCCAAATACAGTCAGTACTTTCACGCTGATTCTCTTATTGGCGAATAGCTGATAACGCACGCGGCCGGCGCACCAGCGCCACACCCGCGCCGACCAGCGCACCGATCGCTCCCCACATCACCATCATAAACAGACGGCGCGGGCTGTCGCGTGAAACGGGCTCTTCCGGCGTGCGCAGGTAGCGGTAAGTCTGGAACTGTTTATCCAGACGAGGGCCAGCCTGTAGCGTGCTCAGCATCGCCCTGTTTTGATCATAGCTTAAATCGTAGGCGGGGCCGCTGGCCTGCAGCATATCGAGCTGAGCCTGCAGTCGCTGCTGCCCCAGTAAAAAGCGGTCGCTCTCTGGCAGACTTTCACCCGCAGCGGGCGCCCGGTTATCGGTAATACCCTGCTGGCTGGCCAGCTTCAGCGCCTGTTCAATGCGCTGACGCTGGCGATCGTATACTGCCTGCGCCACGGCCTGCTGCCGGTCAACCTGCGACTGCAGCTGCACGTCTCGCGCCTGCCATGCGCCTTTCAGTTCTTCATTCAGATGACGGGCCGCACGCTCACTGGCGTAGGCAATGTACTGCCGTAAAAGATTGTTAGCGTCACCTGCGGTTTCTGCCACCAGCCGGACCGTATCAAGCGTGTTGTGCGCGCTATCTGCCGGCATAAACTGGATATTGGTGATCATGTCATCCAGCAGGGCGGCATCATTGTGTGCATTACCGCTTTTACGACTTTTAAAATAGTCGGTCTGCTGCCAGAAGTCGCGACGCGTATCCCATGACGCGAGCTGCATGGTGAACTCCTGATACACCTCATCCATTATGGTAGGTGCCGGATTATTCAGGCTCAGCGTAGTGCTGTGGATATCAAGGTTATTCAGAAACTGCTGCTGTACATAGTAGTCGCCCAGCATGTTCACCGTTGGCCTGTCGGTCACCGCCGTGGTGCTCCACGCCTGTTTCATCAGCATTGAAGCCAGCCAGGCCAGCAGGGCAAACAGAACAGCGCAGCCCGCTATCCAGCGTTTACCACGCCACAGCGTGCAGCCCAGGCCGCGAATATCCAGTTCATTCTCCACAACAGCGGTCATAACAGCGGTGTCCTTATCGGATGCTTATCCAGGTCATGTTTTATTGATATGCGCGTGATTCCATCTGCGCTTGAGACGGCGAATCATTCGTGCCATACGCCACGCGTGCTTAATACAGTAGCCGTAGAGCAGAAATGCCACCAGGAAGAGCACCAGCATGACCCACTCAGGTATGAAAGCCAGATATTCGCCCAGCACCCCAATGCCTGCCAGCAGCGCCGCCGCCAGCGTGATCAGCAAAAAAGCCTGCCGTGACGAGAAGCCGGCACGCATGATGAGATGGTGAATATGTTGCCTGTCGGCTGAGAAGGGACTCATGCCCTTACGTAACCGGCGATACATGATGGCTACCATATCCATTAAAGGAATGGCGATCAGCCACAGCGCGGTGACCGGCGTAATAGGATGACTCAGGCCCTGAGTGGTTTCCAGCAGGATCCAGATAATGGTGAAACCGATCATGGTGCTGCCGGCATCACCCATAAATACTTTATAGCGTTTGCCCAGAAAACCCAGGTTCAGCAGGATATAGGGAATAGTGGCGGCGATCATGGCGAAACACCACATAGCCAGGCTGGTCATGCCGTCGAAATAGAGAATGATACCCATTGCTCCGAACGTCACACAGGAGAGCCCGCCCAGCAAGCCATCAATACCGTCAACCATGTTAAACGCATTAATTGCCGCCCAGACGGCGAACAGCGTTAATACATAGCCAAAGGGACCCACGACAATCTCTACCGGCCCCACAATAAAACCCAGACTCAGCAAATAGAGTTTAGCGCCATACATCATCACGACTGCGATAATCGCCTGCATACAGGCACGAAACTTTACGCTGATATCAAAGCGATCGTCGAGCGCGCCTACCAGTACCAGCACGCCAGCACAGAACAGATAGAGCAGGCCATTCGGCATATAGGACTGCGTAATAAGGAACGCGAAGCAAACGCCGGCGTAAACGGAAATACCGCCAACGAGAGGAATAACACCCTGATGCTTTTTCCTTGCATTAGGTTTATCAACTAACCCGATTTTTTTTGCGACCTTGCGGGCCATAAAAAGGAATGCCAGAGAGAAGAGAAAAGTTAAACCCAGCTCTGCACCCATAGTGAGTAAATTCACATTAACGCTCTCAGCTAAAATCGTGGACAACAATAACCAAAACCCCGGTTATTGCTGTATATCCCTGTCTGACCAGGCCGCAGCGCGCGCAATTGCTGAAAAAATCGCCGCCTTTCTGCTTGCGTCATTCTAAACGTTTTCTGACTCGCCTAATCCTAATGCGCACAAATAAAAAACGCCACGATAAGCCGTGGCGTTTAACAGAAATAATGCCGATCTATTACCTGCGTAACAATATAATTGCTTCGCTTTTAGCCGCTTATGAGCGCTTCATCATATCGAAGAATTCATCGTTGGTTTTGGTCATTGCCAGCTTGTTGATGAGGAACTCCATCGCGTCAATCTCACCCATCGGATGAATAATTTTACGCAGGATCCACATCTTCTGCAGCTCTTCCTGAGAAGTGAGCAGCTCTTCTTTACGGGTACCGGAGCGGTTGTAGTCAATGGCCGGGAAGACGCGTTTTTCCGCAATTTTACGTGACAGGTGCAGTTCCATGTTACCTGTACCTTTAAACTCTTCGTAAATCACTTCGTCCATCTTCGAACCGGTATCAACCAGCGCTGTAGCGATGATCGTCAGGCTACCGCCCTCTTCCACGTTACGTGCTGCGCCGAAGAAACGCTTCGGACGATGCAGGGCGTTGGCATCAACACCACCGGTCAGTACTTTACCTGAGGCAGGTACCACGGTGTTGTAGGCACGCGCCAGACGGGTAATGGAGTCGAGCAGGATGATAACATCTTTCTTATGCTCAACCAGGCGCTTGGCCTTTTCAATCACCATCTCGGCAACCTGCACGTGACGTGATGCTGGCTCATCAAAGGTAGAGGCGATAACTTCGCCTTTAACCAGACGCTGCATCTCGGTTACTTCTTCCGGACGCTCGTCGATCAGCAGGACCATCAGCACGCAATCCGGATGATTGTAAGCAATGCTCTGCGCAATATTCTGCAGCAGCATGGTTTTACCCGCTTTAGGCGGTGCCACAATCAGACCACGCTGGCCGCGACCAATTGGCGACGCCAGATCCAGTACGCGAGCGGTTAAATCTTCAGTTGAGCCATTACCCCGCTCCATACGCAGACGACTGTTAGCGTGCAGCGGCGTGAGGTTTTCGAACAGAATCTTACTGCGGGCGTTTTCCGGCTTATCGTAGTTAACTTCGTTAACTTTCAGCAGGGCAAAATAGCGCTCGCCCTCTTTTGGCGGACGGATTTTACCGGAAATGGTATCACCAGTACGCAGGTTAAAACGACGAATCTGGCTGGGAGAAACATAGATATCATCAGGACCGGCGAGGTAGGAGCTGTCTCCGGAACGGAGGAAACCAAATCCGTCCTGCAATATCTCCAGCACGCCATCACCAAAGATGTCTTCGCCGCTCTTCGCATGTTGTTTGAGGATGGCGAAAATAATGTCCTGTTTGCGCATACGCGCCAGGTTTTCCAGCCCCATATTTTCGCCGAGAGTAATCAGCTCAGAAACCGGCGTATTCTTTAATTCGGTAAGATTCATAGTGATGGGTTCTTAAACTCGGGGTAATTCTCGAAATGATTGTCGTGAATGGTATGGCAAAAATTCCATGCCTGTTAATGGCTCTTTTTCAACGCTGCTCGGCGGGTATCGTCTGATAGGGCGATAGGAAGCGAGAGACGGTCGAAAGATGATGCCGGGTATGCTAGCCGTCAGATTGCCAAACCACAAAAACGTTCAACTCGAGCGGGGTCTGACAAGAGAAATCTTTAGATGCAAACTACAAAGGTAAGTGCGTAATGCAGTATCGTCAAATTAGCACGCCTGACCAGCGGCGTCCAGCAGTGGCGAAAAAATTCACCACTGCGGAACAGAGCGCGTTGCGCTTACGCCAGATTGGCGTTCAGGAACTCTTTCAGCTGGCCTTTAGACAGCGCACCCACTTTAGTTGCCGCCACTTCGCCGTTTTTAAACAGCAGCAGGGTCGGAATACCACGGATGCCATACTTTGGCGCGGTACCTGGGTTCTCATCAATGTTCAGCTTGGCGATGGTAAGCTTACCGTCGTACTCTTCAGCAACTTCATCAAGGATCGGGGCGATCATTTTGCAAGGACCACACCATTCAGCCCAGAAGTCAACCAGGGTAACACCCTCGGCTTTCAGCACGTCAGTATCGAAACTGTCATCGGTGAGGTGAACGATTTTATCGCTGCTCATGTTTAACTCCAAAGATTATGCCTGGCGAATTGGCGTAAAATATACCAACGTTGGTTAACTTTATTTCATCGGATACGCTTTCGTAAAGCGATAGTAAGCTGATATTCTACCACACTATGAGCAAAACACACTTAACCGAACAGAAGTTTTCCGACTTCGCCCTGCACCCTCAGGTCGTGGAAGCCCTTGATACTAAAGGCTTTCAGCATTGCACGCCTATTCAGGCGCTCGCACTGCCTTTTGCGCTTTCAGGGCGTGATGTTGCGGGTCAGGCGCAAACCGGTACCGGCAAAACGATGGCGTTTCTGACGTCAACGTTTCATTATCTTCTTTCTCACCCTGCTGCTGAAGGGCGTCAGGTTAATCAGCCGCGTGCGCTGATCATGGCCCCTACGCGTGAGCTGGCCGTACAGATTCACGCCGATGCGGAGCCGCTGGCCAAAGTCACCGGCCTGAAAATGGGGCTGGCTTACGGCGGCGATGGCTATGACAAACAGCTTAAAGTGCTCGCTGACGGTGTCGACATCCTGGTAGGCACTACCGGACGTCTGATTGATTACGCCAAGCAGAATCATGTGAACCTGGGTGCCATTCAGGTTGTGGTGCTGGATGAAGCCGATCGCATGTTCGATCTCGGCTTTATTAAAGATATTCGCTGGCTATTCCGCCGCATGCCACCTGCCACGCAGCGTCTGAGCATGCTGTTTTCCGCGACGCTCTCTTATCGCGTCCGGGAACTGGCGTTTGAGCATATGAATAACGCGGAATATGTCGAAGTGGAACCGGAACAGAAAACCGGCCACCGCATTAAAGAAGAGCTCTTCTATCCATCTAATGAAGAGAAAATGCGTCTGCTGCAGACGCTGATTGAAGAAGAGTGGCCAGATCGCGCCATCATCTTTGCTAACACCAAGTACCGCTGTGAAGATATCTGGGGCCATCTGGCCGCCGATGGTCATCGCGTGGGTCTGCTGACCGGCGATGTCCCGCAGAAAAAGCGCCTGCGCATTCTGGATGATTTTACCAAAGGCGACGTGGATATTCTGGTGGCAACAGATGTGGCAGCGCGCGGTCTGCATATTCCGGCCGTGACGCACGTCTTTAACTATGACCTGCCGGACGATCGCGAAGATTATGTTCACCGTATTGGTCGTACCGGCCGTGCCGGTGCCAGCGGGCACTCTATCAGCCTCGCGTGCGAAGAGTATGCGCTTAACCTGCCTGCGATTGAGGAGTATATCGGTCACGGCATTCCGGTAAGCAAATACAACAGCGAAGCGCTGCTCAGCGATCTGCCACCGGCAAAACGTCTGCAGCGGAACCGCACCGGCAACGGTCAGCGCCGCGGCGGTAATAACAGTAATCGCCGGAGCAGTGCGCCCCGTAACCATAACCGTAAACGCTCAGGTTAACCCTACATGCTAAGCGCATCATCACTCTATGCAGCGATCGACCTCGGGTCTAACAGCTTTCATATGCTGGTGGTGCGTGAAGTTTCCGGCACTATTCAGACCGTTGCGCGCATCAAGCGCAAAGTCCGGCTGGCAGCAGGACTCAATGCTGACAGCGAACTCTCTGCTGAGGCGATGCAGCGCGGCTGGCAGTGCCTGAAACTGTTTTCGGAACAGCTGCAGGATATCCCGCCAGAGCAGATCCGCGTAGTGGCGACCGCCACGCTGCGCATCGCGCGCAATGCGCCAGCCTTTCTGACCACTGCTGAAGCGATCCTTGGCTGTCCGGTCAATGTTATCAGCGGTGAGGAAGAAGCGCGCCTGATCTATCAGGGCGTGGCCCATACGACCGGCGGCTCCGACCAGCGTCTGGTCGTCGATATTGGCGGGGGCAGCACCGAGCTGGTTACCGGTGAAGGCTCGCATGCAACCACCCTGTTCAGCCTCTCAATGGGCTGCGTCACCTGGCTGGAGCGTTTTTTCAGCAATCGCCATCTGACGCAGGAAAATTTTGATCGGGCAGAGCAGGCAGCGCGCGACATGCTGCAACCGGTGGCAGGCGCGCTGCGTGAAAAAGGGTGGCAGGTCTGCGTCGGTGCGTCCGGTACCGTTCAGGCCCTGCAGGAGATCATGGTGGCGCAGGGGATGGATGAGCGTATCACCCTGAGTAAACTGCAGCAGCTCAGGCAGCGTGCTATTCAGTGTGGCAAGCTGGAAGAGCTGGAGATTGAAGGCCTGACGCTGGAGCGGGCACTGGTCTTTCCCAGCGGCCTGTCGATTCTCATCGCGATTTTCAATGAGCTTAACATTGACAGCATGACGCTGGCAGGCGGTGCGCTGCGCGAAGGTCTGGTGTATGGCATGCTGCATCTGCCGATCAATCGCGATATCCGCAGCCGTACCCTGCACAATGTGCAGCGCCGTTTTTCTATTGATGTGGAACAGGCCGCGCGGGTACAGCAGCTGGCTGAAGGATTTTTTCGTCAGGTCAGCCAGAGCTGGAAGCTTGACCAGCGCTGCCGCGATCTGCTGTTAAGCGCCTGTGCCGTACATGAAATTGGCCTGAGCGTTGATTTTCGTCAGGCTCCCCGGCACGCTGCTTATCTGATCCGCCATCTTGATCTGCCGGGCTTTACGCCCGCACAGAAAAAAGTGCTCGCCTGTTTGCTGCAGAACCAGAGCGGCAGTATCGACCTGGCCCTGCTGGCTCAGCAAAATGCGGTGCCGCCGCGTACGGCCGAGCGTTTAAGCCGCCTGCTGCGCCTGGCGATCATCTTCTCCACGCGCCGTCGTGACGATACGCTCCCGGCGGTACGCTTACTGGCAGAAGAGGATGCGTTGCACCTGACGCTGCCGGCGGGCTGGCTGGAGGCGCATCCGCTGCGCGCCGAGCTGCTGGAGCAGGAGAGCCACTACCAGTCATACGTGCACTGGCTTCTGACCTTCTCCTGATGGCGTAACAACTGCCATCACTTTTTTGCATTTGCCAGCATTGCACGCAAACCGGCAACCCGGGTTTGCCCGGTTTTTACGCGCTCTTCTGCGCTCACCACTTTTTTCTCACGCTCCCACTCAACGTCATCCTGCGGCAGTTCCAGTAAAAAACGACTGGGTTCAGGACGAACCAGTTCGCCATACTGACGGCGCTCCCGGCAGAGGGTAAAGGTCAGCTCTTTCTGCGCGCGCGTAATGCCCACATAGGCGAGACGCCGCTCCTCTTCAATGTTGTTCTCATCAATGCTGCTCTGGTGCGGCAATAGCCCCTCTTCCATGCCTACCAGATAGACATAGGGAAATTCCAGCCCTTTTGATGCGTGCAGCGTCATCAGCTGAACCTGGTCGAGATCTTCATCACTTTCCCCCCGCTCCATCATATCGCGCAGGGTAAAGCGCGTAACAACCTGCGCCAGCGTCATGGGTTCATTCAGCTCATCACCTTCGAGCATTTCTGTCATCCACTGAAACAGCGTATTGACGTTTTTCATCCGCATCTCTGCGGCTTTCGGGCTGCCGGAGGTCTCAAACAGCCAGCTTTGATAATCGATGCCGCGGATCAGGTCACGCACCGCAGTGATCGGCTCACGTTCAGTCAGCTGCACAATCTCATTCAGCCAGTGCGTAAAACGCTGCAGATGCTCCAGGCCGCGTCCGCTCAGCGTCTGAGTCAGCCCCATGTCAAAACTGGCATGAAACAGGCTCTTGTTACGCAGCGTGGCCCACTCACCCAGCTTCTGCAGCGTAGCCGGTCCGATTTCACGACGCGGCGTATTCACAATACGCAGAAACGCGCTGTCGTCGTCCTGGTTGGTCAGCACGCGCAGGTAGGCCAGCAGATCCTTGATCTCCGGACGCGAAAAGAACGAGGTGCCACCGGAAATACGATAGGGAATGCGGTTTTGCATCAGCAGCTTTTCAAACACGCGCGACTGGTGATTACCGCGATAGAGAATGGCGTAATCTTTATACTGCGTGCGGTTAATGAAGTGATGCGCAATCAGCTCGCCGGTCACGCGCTCCGCTTCATGATCTTCATTATTCGCGCTCAGCACTTTCAGCGACTCGCCCACGCCCAGTTCGGAAAAGAGACGCTTTTCAAACACGTGCGGGTTATTGGCGATCAGAATGTTAGCCGCTTTGAGAATACGCTGCGAAGAGCGATAATTCTGCTCCAGCTTGACCACCTCCAGCGCCGGAAAATCCTCTTTCAGCAGTACGAGGTTTTGCGGACGCGCCCCGCGCCAGGAGTAAATAGACTGATCGTCATCGCCCACCACGGTGAATCGCGCGCGCGGCCCCACCAGCAGTTTTACCAGCTCATACTGGCTGGTGTTGGTATCCTGATACTCATCCACCAGCAGATAGCGAATACGCTGCTGCCAGCGCTCCCGTACCGCCTCATTACGCTGCAGCAGCAGCGTAGGCAGCAGGATGAGATCGTCAAAATCGAGCACGTTGCAGGATTTCAGATGCTGATCATAAAGCTGATAGCAGTGCGCAAATATCTGGTCGCGCTGAGATTTTGCTATCGCAGCGGCACCCTGCGGATCGATCAGATCGTTTTTCCAGTTAGAGATCGTGGCAATCAGCTGCTGCAGCTGCGTTTTATCCTCTTCCAGCCACTGGCTGGTCAGCTCTTTCAGCAGCGCCAGCTGATCCTGATCGTCAAACAGCGAAAAGCTCGACTTCATGCCCAGCGCGGCATATTCACGCTTGATAATCTCCAGCCCCAGCGTATGAAAGGTTGAAATCATCAGGCCGCGCGCCTCTTTACGTCCCAGCGTTTGCGCCACGCGCTCTTTCATTTCGCGCGACGCCTTATTGGTAAACGTGACCGCTGCAATGTGGCGCGCCTGATAGCCGCATTCGCGGATCAGGTGAGCAATTTTATTGGTAATGACGCGGGTTTTACCGGAACCTGCCCCCGCCAGCACCAGGCAGGGGCCGGTGACAAATTCGACAGCACGTTGTTGGCCGGGGTTTAAACGCATAACGTAATTTCACTCAACAAATTCAATTTCAGGGATGATCCCTTAAATAAATCGAATTGCAGGCAGTCGGCAAGTGGATGAGTCTTCGGGAGCTTACCAGGGTAAGTGACCGGAGCGAGCTTGCGCGGCCAGCACATCTGCAATTTAAAGTATGACGGGGATATAATGCGTCGCACATTATACATAACGGGAAAGCATCATGGCGAAAACCGCAGCAGCTTTACATATCCTCGTGAAAGAGGAAGCGCAGGCGAAAGCCCTGCTGGCGCAGCTGGAAAAAGGGGGCAACTTTCAGCAGCTGGCAAAAAAACATTCAACCTGCCCGTCCGGCCGCAACGGCGGAGATTTAGGGGAGTTTCGTCAGGGGCAGATGGTACCGGCTTTTGATAAGGCGGTTTTTACCTGTCCGCTGCTGAAGCCTTACGGACCGGTAAAAACCGCGTTTGGTTACCACATCATTAAGGTGCTGTGGCGCAATTAATCACTTCTGACTCTTCATCTGCTGCAGCACATTGCTGCACTGATTGTCGTCCGTGTCGCTGGGTGAAATCAGGGCCAGCAGTGCGGCGGCCGGCGCCACAACAGCACCCAGCGCCACGGCCGCTGCACCACGCGCAATCAGCGGCCCCGTTTTTACTCCGGCATCCGGATTTTTAAAGGTTCCGCGCACGTAGAGCGGAGAACGCAGCGTGATAATGCGAATGCCTTTACTCTCCGGATTCACCGACAGATCGAGCCGCTCGTTAGCAAAGTTTACGTTGCCGGTAACGTTGATCACCGCATTTTCGGTGTCGAACACAAACAGGCGCGGCGTTGCCACCCCCTGGCGCAGCGTCAGATCGGTGGCGGCACAGTTGATGCGCACTTCATCATCACCAAACAGTTTACCCACCACATAGTTTCCGACGTTAAGCCCGGCAATTTCCATCAGGCTGCGGCTGATCAGGCCGTTGTTCATCAGCAGCCGCAGCTGGCCGTTGCTGCTGCCCAGCAGAGCGGCAACCGAATTACCGGTACCACTTAACGTTGCGTCTCCATTGAGCTGGCCCAGACTGCGCTGCATCGCGGTTACATCAGGAAACAGCTGGCGCAGCTGCAGCTTACGCGCGTGCAGATCGGCCCGGCCGCGCATGGGCGAGCGACTGCCCTCCAGCCGGATAGTGGTATTAATATTGCCGCCGGCCATACCAAAGCGCAGCGGATCAAGCAGCAGATCGCCTTTTTCCAGCGTCAGATGCGTGTAGAGATCGCTGAGCGGCAGCTTACTGCTGTGTTCAATGCGCTTGCCGCTAAACTTCACATCGGCATCCATCGCGTCCCAGCTTTTGGTGTCAAACTTATCGTAAGGCAGTACACGATCGGCTGGCTGCGTGGCGGCTTCACCACGCTGCGCCTTCGCCCGCGCCGTTTTCTCACTGCCTTTACCGGAATCAACACCAATCAGCGGGCCAAGATCGGCCATGCGCAGCTGACGTGAAGTCAGCTCACCGCTCAGCTTCGGCCGGGGTTTGCCCTGACGATAGGTGAGTGACCCGTGAATATCACTGTCACCGATGTGACCATTGAATTTTTCATAGCGAAACAGCGCGCCCTTTGCATCATTAAAGCGGGCCGTGAGATGGCCATCCGTTTCATAAGGCGGGGTATCAGGCAGCAGCACGCCGGTTAAGCCATAAAGACTGGCCAGCGTATCGCCGGAAAAACGCAGACGCACATCCAGCCCGCCCAGGTTCAGCGGATCCTGCAGCGTGCCTTCCAGCCTCACCCGCGTGGTGCCGTTACGCACATCTGCCTGCAGCGGAAACGGCGTGGTTTTACTGCGCAGTGAGAGCATGCCACCAATTCTGCCTTCGCCGGAAAGCGGCTGCTGGTTATAGGTGCCTTTCGCCTGCCAGCCAAAAACAAAATCGCCGGCACCTTTTTGCTTATCATCGCCGCCGGTGACCTGGGCATAAGGCACGGGTTTACCGAGGGAGTTGATATTTACCGTGACATCGGCTTTGTTGATCGCATCGCGGTAGCGCAGCTGCCCCTGATCAAACAGAATGTTATCCATCCGGAACGACCAGGCAGAAGGAGCGGCGTCGGCTTTGCTGTTTTCACTGCTGGCGAGCGTAAATGTCCAGTTGTTCTTTTTGCTGGCGAGCTGTATCAGGCGCGCGTCAGGCTGCTGCAGTTTAATCCATGGCAGGTAGATCTCTTTATGCAGCAACGCCAGGGGGGCCAGCGTCGCATCAACGCGCTGCAGATGTACCATGGTGACGTCAGGAATGTCGGGTGGGTTGCCCAGCATGATATCTTCAGCGTGAACCTGCGGCCAGGGGATCCAGCTGCGCCAGCCCGGCTCAGCGCGGTTACGCGCCCAGTGCACGCCAAGATCGCCGCGTATAGCGAAGGGACGGTTCAGCTCTGCTGAGACTTTCTGGTTGATGGTTGGTTTCAGGCGGTTCCAGTCAAAGGTGGCTATTACCACAACCAGTACCACGATCAGTAGCAACAGAATACCGGCTACCCAGCTGGCAGCTTTTCCCGTGCGAGTCATGCTTTTTCCTCCTTGTTCCCACGTCTCATTAAAGATAGTCGAGACGCGGCGTAACAACATCAGAGAAGCATTAACGGCAGAGACTCCAGCTGGCTGAAAGGCAGCGGACGGGAGAAAAAGTATCCCTGTGCCGCAATAGCGGGTGAAGATTGCACCTGACGCCACTCCTCTTCAGTTTCCACGCCTTCCACTATAACGCCATTGCAGTAACGGTTGATAAGCATCAGCAGCGTTGAGAAAAGGACCCGCCCCTCTTCTGACGCACGCAGCAGCATAAAGAGCTCACGGGACAATTTGATATAGTCATAGCGCAGCTCGGTGAGCGCGGAAAAATTTGCCATGCCGGAGCCAAAATCATCCAGCCATAGTGGCCCCAGCTCCGGCATCTGTGCCACCATCTCTTCCTGCGGCAGCGCGTGATGCTCAGTCAGTTCAAAACGCACCCACGGCAGCCGGCCGATCAGCGTCCGGAGATCCGGATGCTGCTGTATCGCCAGCAGCGTCGGCCCATCAATATTGACCGATGCCACAAGCTGATGGCGGATGAAAAAGCGGGAACACGTCAACAGCAGAGAGAGTTGTTCATGTACCACATCCAGCCGCTGCTCTGTCGACAGCGCAGCAAAGTAGTTTTCCGGTGAAAGCCGCTTTTCCGGCATAGCGGCGTGCGTGACAGCGGTCAGCAGCTCAATCGCCAGCAGGCGGCCGGTTATCTGATAAATGGGCTGAAAAGTATAAGTCCGCTGACACTGCTGCCAGGAAAACGAAATGTCCGGTTGGGTATATTCGGGAGAAGCGGGCAGCCGGTGTCCAAAATTTTTCATCACCATGGTTTTTTCCTGGTCGGTGGTGAGTGCCTGCAGAAAGCAACCCGGCGGCAAGTATCGGCTGGTTCCTGGATAACTTTATCGCTTTGTGCAGCCATATAGGGCGTCGAGTCTAACAGCGCGCCTCTGGCTTAATCGCAGAAACAGAGGATGCTTTGTCTGCTAAATCGTCACCAGATGGCCCTTTAAAAGACTTAAGGCAAACTACGTCGCTCAAGACGCAGCCGCCGGAAGGGTTCGGAAAAAGGCGCAGAGAGGCGTCATTTTCTGCTGCATTTTTCTATAACAGATTTGCCTTAACACTCTGTTTTATCCCCTTCATTGCACTTAGGGCTTTTCTTTTATCTTTTGCACGCTCGTTGTGATACGCACACATTATTCTTCCTAAACATAACCCTTTAAATTCAGTGCATTAAAAGCCAGATCCTGCCAGCCAGGCATAGTCTGATTCTGCCTGACTTACTGTTTTTCGGCTGGACGACAAACTGAAATAAGGCCATCTTTTAATCAATAACAGCAGGACGCTGTTCCTTCGGCCGCAGAAAAACAACGACTATATGCCCTGCTCAGGACAGATTTATGCACACAGAAATTATCAATATCTGGCCATCCGGTGATGCGCCAGGTGCCAGTGACTCCCGCGCTCAGCCGCAGATTGTCGACCTGGCTAAAGAGTATGAACCTTACGATCGCGCAGCAACCGGCGTGCGCTGTCCGGAAATGGCCATCTGGTATCCGGAAACCTCTAACGGTATTACCCTGCTGGTAGCACCGGGCGGCGGTTACCAGCGGGTACTGATCGATCGTGAAGGCAGCGCGCTGGCAACGTTTTTTACCTCGATGGGTTATACGCTGGCCGTCATGACATATCGCCTGCCGTATGACGGGCATCATGAAGGCGCAGATGCGCCGCTGGCCGATGCCCAGCGGGCGGTCCGCGTGCTGCGCGAACGGGCGCAGCAGGGGAAAAACGGTAAATATATTGTGATGATGGGCTTTTCTGCGGGCGGGCACGTCGCTGCCTCGCTGGGAACGCGGTTTAACGAGAAGCTCTACCCGGTACAGGATCGCAGCGATGCGCTCTCACCACGTCCCGATGCTATGGTGCTGATCTACCCGATTATCAGTATGCGTGACGGTCTGGCGCACGAAAGTTCACGTACGCGCCTGCTGGGTGCCTGGCCGGATCAGAAAACTATCGATGCCTATTCGCTGGAGACGCGCGTTCATGCGCAGACGCCGCCAGCGCTGCTGATCCATGCGGCTGATGATGAAGCGGTTTCCGTTAACCACAGCATGCTGTTTTTTAGCGCGCTGCGTGAGCATAAAATTCCGGCGGAGATCCATTTTTATCAGAAGGGCGGGCACGGTTTTGGTATTCGCGGCGTGGCCGATCTGCCCCTGGCGAGCTGGCCAATGCTGGTTACCGAATGGCTGCGGGCGAAAACCTGACGTTATTCCCGTCCCATGCACGCATTAATCCGGGCGCCATTAATGGCGTCATCACGTCCCGTGCGCGCATTAACCCGGGCGCCATTAATGGCGTCATCACGTCCCGTGCGCGCATCAAACGGGGCGCCATTAATGGCGCCCCTGCGGGGGGTTCATTGCAGGGGGCGCATTTATGCGCCCCGGGTTGGGGCGGGTGCCTCAGGAGGCAGGAATGGCCGGGTCGGCGCTGATTTCTGCTTTACTGCTCTCTTCTGTTGCCGGTGCTGCAGGCGCATCGGGCACCGTCATCACCTTGTTCCAGCTCTCCTGCAACATCTTCACATTGGTTTCTGCTTCGCCCTGCGGCTGGATCAGTACCATCGTCAGCTCCTGCGTCAGCTGCTGACGCAGCTCCTGGTTGAGCTGCTCGCGCGTTAACTCACTCAGAAAAGACTGACGCAGCTTCTGATACTGCTCAGGAGCAATATCCACCACTGCATTCTGCTGCGAGCGCAGACGCTGCCCCATCAGAATATCGGTATCCGTGCGGGCGTAGGTCGTAAACAGCTTATTCAGCTCCAGCAGCTTCTGCGCCATAAGCGCATCAAATTCATCCTGCGGCAGCCCTTTATCGCGAACCACGGCCAGCGCTTTCGCAATCTGATTCATATTTTGCGGCAGTGAGGCATTGGGGCTTTCCATATTGATGGAGCACTGCGCACGCTGATAAAGCACGCGGCAGTCAAAGCCCACCTGCACATTTTGCGCTTTATTGTCTGCAAGCGCGCGCTGCACATGCCAGAACAGCGCTTCACGCGCCAGATCGCTCTGCCAGTAACGTTGCAGATACTGCGATTCGCGAATCGGCTGCCAGGCCGTATCCCACACCAGCGACAGCCGATCCTGCGCCAGAGAGCCATCAACCAGATTAACCGGCTGATGCGGCAGCGGTGCCAGCGTCGGCAGCGGTGCCGGCGTATCGCGTTTTCCTTTCAGCGCTGAGAAGGTCTTGCCAATCTGCTCCGTAATACTGCGGCTGTCGACATTGCCGACGACATAGAGCGTCATATTATCTGGCGTATACCATTGCTGGTAAAAGCTGTTCAGCTGGGCAGAATCGACCGGTGCGCGTGGCGCTTCACCAGGGTCATGCGCCAGCATGGTTGAGCCTTTCAGGCGATAGCGCCACCAGACATCCTGCGTATTGGGTGGCCAGGTGGCGATGGGATCGGTAGCGCTTAAAGCCGTTGTGACCACCTGCTCATTAATACTCATTTTACCTGCGGTCGCGGCCAGCCAGTTTAAGGCTTCTTTAAGCAGTTCTGGCCGGTTATTGGGCAGACTGAGATTGTACTGGGTGTAGTCGTATGACGAGATCGCGGGTGGCAGCGGACGCTGCGGATCCATCGCCTGCTGCCACAGCGCGCGCTGCTGATTGGTATCCAGCGCGGTGTTATGCACCATCGCCAGGCGCGGTAACAGGTGACTGAAACCGGTCTGCTGTGCGCTCTCCACCAGCGAGCCGGTATTGACTACCAGACGAAGCTCAATGCGATCGCTGGGACGTTGTGGTGTGGTCAGCAGCTGCCAACTGAACCCATTGTCCAGTTTGCCCTCCTGCCAGGCGGGATCGGGCTGAAGTGTTTCGGCCTGCGCGCCGAAACCGGTCGCTGCAAGCAGCAAGCCGCCAACCAAAAGCCGAATTCTGGTGCCCTGCATGTGAACCCCTAATCAAACAGATAAACGCTCGTTAGCGCGGACTGACTGGCCACCGGGAAAGCGGCCCGCACGGCGTATTGCCGCCGCGTTTATTTAATGACAGTTCCTTTGACCACAAGATGGCCAGGAAGTCGCGCAACGAGGAAAAAAATCGGGAAAAAAATCAACGGGGTTTATTATGCAAATGCCCGCTGTCAGGGCAAGTGACAGCGGGCATTTAATCAGAAATTAACGCAAATTGAGGATTATGCGCCGGTATGAGAGACGTGATTGACCTTTTTCGCTGAAGAAAGCGTCTCTTTCAGCTGGTTTTCATCCAGCTGGCCCACCCATTTAGCCACCACCACCGTGGCCACGCCGTTACCTACCAGGTTGGTCAGCGCGCGCGCTTCGGACATAAAGCGGTCGATGCCCAGAATCAGCGCCAGACCCGCTACCGGCAGATGCCCTACCGCAGAGAGCGTCGCGGCCAGAACAATAAAGCCGCTTCCGGTAACGCCGGCCGCCCCTTTAGAGGAGAGCAGCAGAACCACCAGCAGGGTGATCTGATGGACAATGTCCATATGGGCGTTGGTTGCCTGCGCAATAAACACAGCAGCCATGGTCAGATAGATTGAGGTGCCATCCAGATTGAACGAGTAGCCCGTCGGAATGACCAGCCCTACTACCGATTTCTTACAGCCGAGGCGCTCCATTTTGTCCAGCATGCGCGGCAGCGCTGATTCAGACGATGAAGTGCCCAGCACAATCAGCAGCTCTTCTTTGATATAGCCGATAAACTTAAAGATGTTAAAGCCAGCCCAGCGTGCAATCGCGCCCAGCACGATCACCACAAAGAGGATACAGGTGATATAGAAACAGATGATCAGCTGGCCGAGCTGTACCAGCGAGCCGACACCATATTTACCGATAGTGAAGGCCATGGCGCCAAACGCACCGATAGGTGCCAGACGCATGATCATGTTAATCACGCCAAAGATCACTTTTGAGAAGCTTTCAATAACGTTGAACATCACGGTACCGGCGCTGCCGAGGCGATGCAGCGCGAAACCAAACAGAATAGCGAACAGCAGTACCTGCAGAATGTTGCCGCTGGCAAATGCACCGATGACGCTGCCCGGGATGATATCAAGCAGGAACGCGATCACACCCTGCTGTTCTGCCTGCTGTGCATAGACAGCCACGGCTTTCGCATCCAGGGTAGCCGGATCCACGTTCATTCCAGCGCCAGGCTGAACCACGTTTACCACGACCAGCCCGATTAGCAGCGCGATAGTACTGACGATTTCAAAATAGAGCAGCGCGACTGCGCCGGTGCGCCCAACGGCTTTCATGCTCTCCATGCCGGCGATACCGGTCACCACCGTACAGAAGATCACGGGGGCGATGATCATCTTGATCAGCTTTACAAAACCATCACCAAGCGGCTTCATTTGCGCGCCCAATTCCGGATAGTAATGGCCTAACAGAACGCCGATGCCGATGGCAACCAGCACCTGAAAATAGAGGCTTTTAAACAGTTTCATAACAGGTGTCCAGGTAGAGACGGCATTCACCGCCTGTGTCAGGGAGAAACGCATGCGGCAAGCCGCCTGAGCGCGTAAAACCTTACCGATGAATTGAAAATAACACCCTGTTAACAGGATGAGTATCCCCTGACATTCCTTACAAAAGTTACAAAACTCTAACTATGAACTGAAACGCTTCAGCTAGCGCTGTGCCGCGGTTTCTGCAGAACAATCAATTGATAAGGTCACTATCACGGGTGTGAATAGCGCTGCAGCCAGCCCTGCTCAAAGGTCGTAAGCGGCAGGGCTTCAGCATACAGGTAGCCCTGACCGATAGTGATGCCACGCGCCAGCAGCCAGTCGCGCTGCTCGGCCGTTTCAACGCCTTCCGCTACCACATCAGCATCCACAATCTTTGCCACGGCGGCCACAATGCGCACCATGGTGTCATCATCCGGCAGCGCAGCAACAAAGCTGCGATCCATCTTCAGCTTGTTCACCGGTAACGCTTTAAACTGATGCAGATAATTGAGATTACAGTAACCCATACCAAAATCGTCCAGCGCGACGGCAACCCCGGTCTGCTGCAGCGCGCGCAGCAGCGCCATCGCCTGTTCTGCGTCGCCTATCCCGGCGGTTTCGGTCACTTCCAGTACTAACGATTCCGCCCGGATGCGATGCCGTTCCAGCAGGCTCTGCAGATGGGCCACCATGCCGCTGTCGCGCAGCTGGACGGCTGAAATATTCACGCTCAGCGGCAGCGTAATACCCCGTCGCTGCCAGCCGGCCAGAATACGGCACGCCTCTTCAAACACCCAGCGGCCGATGGCAGAAATCACACCAATCTCTTCCGCGCTGGCGATAAACTCTTCCGGCAGCCCGTAGCTGCCATCCGCCATGCGCATACGCAGCAGTGCTTCAGCCCCCGCCAGCTCGCCGGTTGCCATGTTGAGCTGTGGCTGCAGATACAGCGCAAACTCGCCCTCCTGTAGCCCCTGCAGAATGTCATGCTCCTGGGTCAGCCGCTTTTGCGCCCGCTCAGTCAGTACCGGATCAAAGAACAGGATCTGATTTTTCCCCTGATGACGTGCTGACATCATGGCGGATGTCGCCCGATCCAGCTGCTCACGGGCAGAGCACAGGCTCTCATCAGAGAGTGACAGCCCGATACTGGCATTGGGTCGCAGCTGCAGCTGATACAGATTTACCGGCTGATTGATGCGCAGCATCAGGTTGCGCGCCAGGCGCATTGCGCGGAACGGGTTGTGCGCCCGCTTCAGCAGCAGCGCAAAATCGCTGAGGCCCGTCTGCGCCAGCAGGGTATGGTCATCAATCGTGCTGCGGATTTTCCCGACCAGCGTGAGCATCAGCGTATCGCGCTGCTCATCGCTCAGCACGCCGTTGGCTTCCTGCAGCGTTTCAATCCGAATAACCATGACGCTCCAGGGCTGCTGCCGGTGACGCTGCTGCAAATGCTGGTCAAGCAGCGCCAGAAACAGCGTGCGATTAGGCAGATCCGTCACGGCAAAATGGGTGGTCAGACGGCTCATCTCATCGTGAACAGACTCCAGCACCTGCTGATTACGGTTATAGCTGCGGATCAGCATGCCTATCTCATCATCACGGTGATTGCCGGGCAGCGTCAGCTTGTGTGTCAGGATGGCGGGCGGCGGCAGTTCCTGCAGCTCGCGTGAAATATCGCGCAGCGGATGCACAATCAGGCGGTTAATACACCAGCTGATCGCAACCGAAAGGATCAGCGCCATCAGCAGCCAGGTGGTGATCATGGTTGAGAGCGTGCTCAGCAAAAACTGATAAACGCGCGAGGAGTCCGCCTGAAGCACCAGATAGGCGATGGGTTTTGGCATGCCGCCCCGCTCAATCGCATACAGCGGCAGCGTGATCTGCACCGGCAGCTCAAACAGGCGGGCGACCAGACGCGGAACCGGCTTTTCCGGTGCGAAGTCGGCGTGCAGTGCCTGAAACGCATTGGGCAGCACAACATCCGCCCGCGACAGGATACCGGCGGGTTTGAGCGTGTTAAGAATATGTTCAGCCTGAGGAATGTCCGCTTTCAGCACCGCTTCTGAGAGTGGCTGGCGTACCGTGTGCGCCACATTCTCCATCTGCTGGGCGTAGTCAATCCTGCGCTGCTGCACAAAATGAAAAAGCTGGATAACGATAAAAATCGTGATCGTTACCAGCACAACCGCAGACACGGCTGCCATTTGCTTGATGGTTAACGAGCGACTGACGCGCAACAAAATCTCTCCCGGCCGCAATGCCGCCATAATCCGCAGTGATAGTAGCCTGAATGCGCAGCAAGTATATCCCAGGTCTCAGGGGTTGTACGTCGCGATAAGAGTGAAAATCATCAGTCGGGAGGAAGGGAGACGCGTTTTCAGCGTTTTACCCGTACAGGCTACGGAAGAAAGCGAGCGCGCATCGCGCGCTCGCGGAGCAACATCAACGCTTTTCCTGCAGGGCAAGCCATACCAGCAGCTGCAGACTGGCAGAGAAGTAATTCTGTTCCGGCTGAATGCGGTCGCTGAGATGACTGGTCTGGTTCAGCGTCAAATCGCGTACGGCGGTCAGACCACCCTCCATATTATAGGGTGCCGGGCTGTTAGCCAGGACATCGAACCAGGCCGGTGTGGTCTGGCGCGGATAGCCCTGCCAGACGCGCTGAAACGGCACCAGCCGCAGGCTCTGCGGATCGTACCACCAGATATTCAGCGGCACGCGAATCGCATCATAACTGAACCGGTTAGAGTAACCCACAGCCGGGGCGACAGAGCCATCGGCGTTCAGCGCGACCCAGTCCAGCGGCAGCGCGGTTTTACCAAACTGCATCTCACCCAGTAGCGTCATACCATCGTCAATGAGCGCATTCCAGACGCGCAGATGGCTCTGCCGGGCAAACGCCTCCCAGGCGGCAAACAGGAAATAGGAGGGGTTCAGCACGACGTAGCTCGATTTATTAAAGCCGCTGGCACCGGGCAGCATAACTGTGTGTCCGGCATAATCGATCACGTTCAGTTTGATGATCGCACGCTGAATGCGATCGGAAGCCTGCTGGTAGTCGCCTCCCCACTTCTGTGCCGCACGCTGCAGTGCCCAGGCGATCAGCACATTACCGTCGCTGGCGTCATTTTTGTCCGCCACCGGATCGGCAGCGTCAGGCACATAACGCCAGTAGAACAGATCATTTTGCGGATTATGCAGGTGCGTACGCGTCCACTGCCACAGCAGATCAAACGTAGCCCGATCGTTATTCGCCACCGCCAGCAGCATCCCGTAGCCCTGACCTTCCGTATGGCTGACGCCTTTATTGCCGGTATCGACAATGCGTCCGTCGCTGTTCAGAAAGCGGGATTTATAACTGCTCCAGCCGTCTGCCGTCGCCTGGGCGCTAAAAAATATCATCATTAAACAGAGCATCCACTGACGCCCGTGCCGCATTACATTCATTACCGCTTCCTATTGATATCGATACAGCAGCGTTACGCCATTGTTGTTTTCCAGCGTCAGCGGTACTGCGTCGCTGCCGCCCTGATCGCGCAGCCACTGCGCATACAGGCCGCCCAGCACGGCGCCCATTGCCAGCTGCCAGCGTTCCGCTGGCAGCGTGTCGTGACCTGCCGGCAGCGCATGATGCTCAATCTGAATCGCATTTTCTGCCGGATGCAGCTGCACAAATCCCCAGTTGAAGCGGGCCAGCTGCAGATTCATCTCCCGCTCCAGATCCTGCACGGTATGCGCAACCGGCAGTGGATAACGCCTGGCCAGCGTCTCCCCGGTGCTGGCCAGGAAAGCCGCGGCCTCGTCGCCGCCGTTCTCCAGTACGCTCTCTGTCATTACGCAGACCAGATCAAACCAGCCAGGCTGATGCGACCAGGTCGCACGTGCGGTGGGTTGCTCGCTCATCAGTTGTCTCCAAACATATAGCGGAAGTAGAGGTTAGCGGTGCTTTCGTTATAGTCGCCAAAGGTGTCATACCCCAGCTGACCGCCGATCGTGACATCTTTGTTGATCTTATAATCTGCACCGGCGTGCAGGTTGTAGCCCACGCCATTTTTACTTTCACCGCTGTAGTAAGCACTTCTGACAAAGCCGCGGTCGGCCAGACTCTGCAGCTGCGACTGCAGCGCAGCGTTGTCCGGGAAGTAGGCGCTCTTGTCCTGGCTGTAAGACTGATAACCGACCGATCCTCCGACGTTGACTTTCAAATCGTCAAACTGACGGCTGAACTCCACCGGGAACGAGACGGACGCGTAGTTCTGCGGGCTGAAATAACCGCCCTGCCCATAACTGAAATAGCTGAGGTTTTTGGAGAAATCCATCCAGGAGAGGTTCATCCCCACCTTCAGCTCGCGATCGTCATAATGGAAAGGCCGTACATACACGCCTGCGGTTGCCTGCACGCTCTGGTTGCTCGCCACATTTTCGCCAATGTAGCTATAGGCGCCACCGCCGGCATAGAGTCCGGCATCGCCGTTGTCATAGCTCAGCAGCGCATTCGCTCCGTTTTTCGTGACGCGTCCCCAGCGTTTACCGCTGGTCTTATCTTCTGCACCCACATACGAGAGCAGGCTGTCGGTCATGGCCCGGCGTTCACCGGTCAGGATCAGCGTCAGGAAATCCGTGAGTTTTGGTGACCACTGGATCCCGCCCACCAGCGTGCTGAGATCCTGGCCCAGCGGCGTGCTGCCAATATCGATTTTATAGCTGTCGCCCTTCAGCGCCATATTCAGCTCAACGCCGGAAGCGGACTGTGAATCGGTGGCTGAAGCGGGAACGTCCGTGATTTTCGCATCCCCGGCTGCCACGACATTGCCCTGCACCAGCGCATTGCTGCCAAAGCGGCGCCATGCATCTCCGCCAGCGCTGCCCGCGGTCAGTGAAACCGGCGTAACGGTAAAATCAAACCGCGACTCGCCAAACGGCACCGTGGAAAAGGTCAGCGGCGCTTTCGCTTCGGTCAGCTTACTCAAGCCTGACTCGCCATCGCGTCCGCGCACCTGCATCTGTCCCTGTACCCAGGTCCCGGTTTTCTCCTGCAGCGCGTCCATCATCGTGTCAATCTGATGCAGCGTCTGGTTCTGCTGCAGCACAGGCGTATTGGCTGCCAGCGTACTGTCGGCGGTGCTGCCTGCAGCCGGTGCGTTCTGCCACGGCATGACCGCGCCATAGCTGGAAGATGACCGGCCAACCGGCGAGGTGCTGCGGTTGATAAAGGGATTATCCGCCAGCGCCAGTCCGCCAACCGTGGGTACGCTGCCGCTTTGTGCACCCTGCAGACCAATCATTTTACCGCGTGCGGTACGCAGATAACGCATCGCTTCGCTGTGTTCGCCGTTGGCTTCCGCTACGCGCGCCAGCAGCAGCAGCCGCTCCGGTGTCTCTTCATTGCGCAGCCCGCGCGTCAGCGTGTTTGCCCTGCTGATATCATTCTCTGCCAGCGCCACGTTAATGGCGCCAGTGCGCGCGTCCTGCTGCGGCGTATCCTGCGTGATCAGATAGTCATAGACCACGCCCGCCTCTTTATTCATTTTGCCGGACTGATAGAGGCGCGCCATGGCAAACATCAGATCGCGGTTTTGCGGATCCTGCTGCAGCGCACCCACCAGTTTGTCATAGGCCGCCGCATACTGTTTCTGCTCACGCAGGCGATCCACTTCGTTGATCAGATAGCCGTTGCGTACATCAGCCAGCTGCGCGGGCGTACTGCGTGCCTGCAGCTCAGGCGAACTGAGAAAACGCTGCGCTTCACTGCCTAATCCGGCCTGATTAAGCACCGTGACCTGCGCAGCATAGTCCCCGGCGTTACCCTGCACGCCGCGCTGCATGTTGCTGCGTACCACCGCTACGGCGCTGGTGATATCACCCGCTTTAGCCAGTTTCTCTGCCAGATTGCCGGCGTCCACCGGATTAGCCGGCGGCGTGGCGGCCAGCGCGCGCAGCGTGTTCGCCGCCGCCGCATCCGAGCCCTGCGCCAGATACTGGTCAGCCGTCGCCATCTGCAGATTGAAGTTAACGCGCTGCGCCAGCTCGCGCATGGCAGCGGTTTTACTGCGATCGGGAATACGCGCCAGCAGCTGGCTGGCCTGCTGCCATGCGCCGCTTTCGCTGGCGTTAAGCGCACCGGCATAGAGTTCGCTGCTGGTCGCGCCATTGCGCATCACCGGCTGCATCACGTTGGCGGCCATCAGCGTATTGCCCTGCGCGCGGTAGAGCCGCGCCAGATCCAGACGCAGCCAGCCATCGGTGGGATAGCGCTGTACGCCACTGGTCAGCGTGGCGATCGCGGCAGCGCTGTTGCCTGCGGCCTGCTCGCGTTTCGCCTGTGCCCGGATGGGATCGCTGTTGTTACCGCGTGGCGCCACGCTCTGCCGCACGCTGTCGGGCAGTGAGGCGAGCAGGCTGCTGGCTTCAGCACTGCGGTTCTGCTGACGCAGCACATAGAACAGCCCCTCTTTGGCGCTGCGGTTATCCGCATCGCTTTGCAGGATCGCACGGTAGGTCTGCTCCGCCTGCTCCGGCTGATTAGTGCGGCGCTGCACATCGGCACGGAACAGTTTAGCCGCTACGCCTTTTTCACCTTCCGCCTGGGTCAGGGGTTCACTCAGCGACAGCGCCTGTGCACTGTCGCCACTTTTCAGCGCCTGCTGCGCGGCCGCGAGCTGTGCGTAAAAACGGGCGTCCGCCGCCTGCTTCTGCCGTGCCTCACTCTGATCGCCGCCCAGCTGTGCCGCCCGGTTCAGGTAGTCTGCGGCTTCAGCGTAGCGTCCGGCACGCTGCGCGACATAACCCATACCCGCCAGGGCATCCGCATCCTGCGGGTTCGCCTGCAGCACCTTCTCAAAGCTGGATTGTGCTCCGCTGACATCGCCACTGTTCAGTGCCGTAAAACCGGCCCCTTTTTCCGCACCGCCCACGTTTTTGCGGTAGTAATCCAGCACCCCGTTATCCTGAGGATGACGCTGCTGCCATGTCTGATAGAGCGCAGCATCAGAGGCCTGCGGTGCCAGCCAGAGCAGCGCCTGACGCAGCGAGCGATCGGCCTCTTTGTTGCCGTCAGCCATACCGGCCAGCAGCTCGATCCCCTGCCGGCGGGTCGACTCCTGATAGGTCATCGCTTTGCCCAGCGCCAGATGCGCGCCGGTATCCTGCGGATGATCGGCGGCGAACTGGCGCAGTGCCTCTACGGCCTGCGGCAGCAGCGTGCGATCGCCGGCCATGGTCAGGTAATATTCGGCGGCGACGCTCGCCGGTGGTTCGTTGCCGCTAAAGGTATTACGCCACGTCTGCAGCGCGGCAGCGATATTGCCGCTGCGCGCCTGCTGACGCGCCAGCGACAGCTGCGCCTGCGGAATACTCTGCAGCTGACGTGCGGTATCCAGCTCGGCCAGATGCGCATCATTGGGTGAAACGGCACTCAGCCGCGCACGCCACTGCGCTGCCTCGGCGGTACTCCCGGTCTGCTGAGAGTAGAGCGCCAGCAGATAGAGCGCCTGAGTATTATTGGGCTCCGCCTGCAGAATTTTCTGCAACGACGCCTTCGCCAGATCGTCATGCGCTTTCTGATGCCAGTAGGCCGCCTGGTCAAACAGCGCCTGAAGCGCAGGGTTATTGCTCTCTGCCGCCAGCAGCGGCTGAGAAAGCGTCAGCGCCCCGCCCAGCAACAGGGCGTGGCGGATGCCGGCACTCAGTATATTTTTATGCATTTTTTATCCTTACTTCCTGCCGGACTGACTGTCTGCTTTGGGGTTAAGACGCCGCCATGCATGACGCTTCAGCATGAGCCAGGCGCTGCTGCCGATCAGTACGGCCACCAGCAGCGCGGCCAGTGCCATCAGCACCGAGTGCTGGTTGGCATACCAGACCACCATCATGTACCACGGCATTTCACCGCTCGGAAACTGCGGACCAACCCGGAAGCTGCGGATCCCATTTTCATCGGTAATGATGGCGGTATCGCCGCGAATACCGGCGTTGATACGTGCTGAATTAAGGTCGTCATGCAGGCGCAGCAGCTGCTGATCGCTGGTTGCCACCGTCATGACCACCAGCCGGTCGGCGCTCCACGGCGAGCGATAGCTGACAAAGCCGCGCCACGCCTCATTTGAGGAAAAGTAGCGATCGGCATCCAGCTCCTGGCGATACCAGTCGCCGGTCAGCCAGCCGTGCAGTTTTTCCATCAGGCCAGGCTCGTTAACGCTCAGCGTATTGCCACTGGTCTGCCACGGCGTGCCGTGCAGCATCTGCTGCGTAAAGGCGCTGTGCTGCATGGTGCTCACCGCCAGCACATCATTCTGCTGCAGCCGGCTCAGATTGGTGCCGCCTTCAGGCAGGCCAAACAGTACCTGATTTTGTACCAGCGCCACCCCGGTTGCGTTACCCGCGCGCGCCGCCATATCGAGTAGCGTGGCGATCTCCGCATCACCCGGTTTTTCCGGCAGCAGCAGCGTGGTCTGCGAAAAATCTGCCAGACGCGTAAACGGGAACGCGGCCCCGACAAAGTAAGAGAGATTCGGCAGCATGGTGAAGTGACGGGTGTGGCTCAGATCGATCCACGAATCCTCTTCGATGCGGCTTTTGATATTGTTGTTAAGCAGTACGCCACACGGCGCATCCGCTTTGGGCTTGATATTAAAGTAGAGCGCCAGCTGGTTATCACCGTAAATCAGATAGGGCTCCAGCTTCAGGGTGTAGTGCTCCTGGCGCGCGTCACCCCCCAGCCGGTGCCAGGCGCTCTCAAGCAGGCCAACTTTGTTGACCGTCAGATTACGCAGGAAGGTTCCGTTGAGGGCGACATTCAGAAACGAATTGTTTTCATCGATCCAGCTTTCAGAGGGGAAACGATAGTGCAGATTCACCGGAATCGTATCGCCATCCCACAAAAACAGATCGGGTGCCGCGCGGAAGTTAACGCGCAGCGCATCGTGCCAGATACCGGTCGTGGTCAGGCTCTGATCTTTTCGCAGCAGCTCACTCAGGCGTACCGGACGTGAGGTGTTGATCCAGCGCGGCGCATCATAAGGTTTACGCTGGGCCAGCGGCTGCGGCTGCACGTTAAGCTGGCTCGCATCCGTGGTCAGCGGTTTAGTTGTCAGACGATTCGCCGCCTGACGCAGCTGTGCATCGTCACTGCCCACAATCAGCAGCAGTTTATAGACCGGATTATCAGGATTATCGATGACCTGCAGCAGCGGGCCATTGCTGGCCGGCAGCGTCACCGTACCGATTTTGTCGCCCGGATGCCCAATCAGAATACCGTTACGCTCTGGCAGCGCGCCGCGACTCACCGGAAAACGTATACCGCGGTAGTCAGACTGAATGCCCATCCACGACGCCACCAGTGCGGCAGCGCTCACCGCATCCGGCGTTACGCTGCTGGCAAAACCAAAGGTGACGCTGGCCGGCGTCATACGCTGCGCATCAATAAACGGGCGCGGGAAGTTACGCAGGCTGGTGCCGATATTCAGCTGCTGGCCCTCCAGGCTCAGCGTGGTTTGCGGCAGAATCGTTACCTGATACTGCTGTGCGCTCTCTTTTTCACACAGCAGCTTATCCGCATCGTTGATTTTAAAGCTGAGGTTGTTATCTGACACTACCATGGCAGCCGGAATATCCAGCTGATAGTCGCTGACGTCGCTGTCGCTGGAGCCGAGCGGCAGCGTGCCGAGCGGCTGTCCGTTCAGCATCAGCTGCAGCGACGTATTGCGCGCGGCCAGCGCTGATGAGACGCGCAGCGACAGGTTGAGCCGTGCGTTGGTAACTACCTCATCACCGGGCAGGGTAAAGACAATGCCCGACTGCAGCTGCCCGCCGGTCAGGGTGATACCCTGCTTCTGCCCCATCTGCGACACCGAAATGGTGCTGCTTACCGGCTGGTTAAGAATGGCGCTTCCGGTATCAGGCGCAGGCAACAGGATTGCCGGCGCTTCAGCCTCAGCTGGCGCGGCAGTACTGCTCTCCGGCGTGTACGGGGCGGCACCGGCCGCCTGCTGCAGCTGCGCGTCAGCCGTGCTGTCGAGCCCTTCCGGCGGCGGCACGGCTGACAGCGCACTGCTGTCCTGCGTAACCGCAGGCTCTTCAGCCTGAACCGATGTCAGCAGCAGTGCGGTCGCCAGCGAACTGGCGAGCAGCGTTTGCGTTAATTTCTTCATGCTGCGCTGTCCTCTTTCGCCGCAGGCTGGTCATCACGCTTGTGCTTCTCGCGGCGATCTTTCCAGGTCAGCCAGAACAGCTCAAAAACGGTACGAATAATAGTGCCGATCGACACCAGCGGATTATCCTGCTTATACTCCGGCTGGATCCACGCATCCGCTCGCGCCAGCACGACGCGCACCAGCTCGCGGCGACGCGCCAGCGGCATTGCGCCAAAGCGCAGGCGAATCGTCTCCGCATCACCGGAAATTTTACTGACCGGAATGGTGATGGTGCCGGACTTCAGCAGCAGATCGATCTCTTCAATCTCATCCTGTTCATGCCGGTTGTCAGGCGCATCCAGCTGCGCGCCGCCCATCGAGAGATCGCTGGTGCGGGTACGCGACGAAATCCCGCTGGCGTAGTGGATCACAGCCGGGATCTGCACCTCAATACGAATGGTTTTACGCACCTGTTTGGTTTCGCGCGCCACGGCGATGGCCGCCATTAAAATAATCAGACTGAAAATCGCCCAGCCAACGTTAAGCGCAATAACCCAGGGATCGACCCCGAAATAGTCATGTGCCGTCGCGCGAACCACGCCGGCGACAATACCGATGGAGAGCAGCGTCGCGACAATGACGTGCGGCCGTACGATATGAAAATCAAAGAAGCCCTGATCGAGCAGGCCGCCTTTGTCCGTTACGTTGAACTTGCCGTGTTTTGGCGACAGCAGCGTCAGAAGGGTTGGGATCACCAGATGGAAACACATCACCGTTTCGTAAATCTCTCCCCAGAAGGTATAGCGGAAGCGACCATTCATGCGGGAGTTTACATAGAGGGACATCACCAGATGCGGCAGCACATACGCGAAGATCAGCGACGCCGAGGAGTGGATGATATTCAGGTTAAACAGCAGATAAGCCAGCGGCGCGGTAAGAAATGCCACGCGCGGCAGGCCAAACTGGAAGTGCAGCATGGCGTTGAGGTAGCAGAGACGCTGCTGCCACTTCAGGCCGCGACCAAACAGCGGATTATCCACGCGGAAAATCTGCGTCATGCCGCGCGCCCAGCGCGTACGCTGAATAACGTGCAGGCCAAGGCGCTCGGTCGCCAGACCGGCCGCCAGCGGGATCGCGAGGAATGCTGAGCCCCAGCCGCGACGCTGCATTTTCAGCGCGGTGTGCGCATCTTCTGTTACGGTTTCAACAGCAAAGCCGCCGATCTCTTCCAGCGCACTGCGCCGGATAACGGCACAGGAGCCGCAGAAAAAGGTCGCATTCCAGTTGTCATTGCCCTGCTGTACCGGACCATAAAACAGCGATCCCTCATTAGGGATAGTGCGGGCGGCACGCAGGTTACGCTCAAACGGATCGGGCGAATAGAAATAGTGCGGCGTCTGCAGCAGTGCCAGCTTTGGATCCTTCAGGAAAGGGCCGACCGTTGCCTGCAGGAAAGCGCGCGTGGCGACGTGATCGCAGTCGAATACGCAGATCAGCTCGCCTTTGGTAATCGTCATCGCGTGGTTAAGATTGCCCGCTTTGGCGTGGCGGTTATCATCGCGCGTGATATAGCCAACGCCCACGTCGGCGGCAAATACCGCGAACTCGCTGCGCTTGCCGTCATCCAGCAGATAGACTTTGATTTTGTCGCGCGGGTAGTCAATACACTGCGCCGCCAGCACGGTATCGCGCACCACATCCAGACTTTCGTTATAGGTCGGTACGTAAACATCCACCGTAGGCCACAGACGGGTATCATCCGGCAGCGGTTCAATCGTACGCTTTAAAGGCCAGGTGGTCTGCAGGAACCCGAGAATTAAAATCAGCCAGACATAAAGCTCAGCCAGATATAGACCAATACCGAGAATAGCTTCAATCTCGGAATTAAATTCCAGCGTTTCGGTAGTGCGCCACCAGATATATCGGGTCGACATCAGCGCGGAAAGAATAACCATTACCACGGTTATTTTACGGCTTTTGCTGAAGCCCAGTAAAAACATCATCCCGATGCTGATTAAACCAAAAATATATTGTTTCTGGCTGTCCATAGGCGTGATGATGATTACCGCCGCAACCGGTGCGAGCACCAGCAGCAGCAGGTAAAACCCGAGTTTACTCATGAGTCACCCTGAAAAAGCGTTGTAAATTATCTGAGCCGGGCCGAAGCCGGCTATTAATACTGGCTGCGGATCGGTGCCTGAACTTCACCATTACCAACCTGGATGCTCAGCAGATTCGCTATGCGTTTCGCCACCAGTTCAATATCAAATGCGGCCGCCGAGGCAGGACTGAAATCATAAACTGACTGCTGTGATGCATTTGCTTCCGCCACGCTTTCATCACGGTGGACAACGCCGAGCAGGTTATCGCCCAGACGCTGCTGCATGAATGACGTCACTTCCCGGCTAATATTGCGGCGATTATCGCTTTGGTTCAGCACAAAATAGTGGCCATATTTATTATTCAGCGGCTGACCAATCATGCGGTTATTTTCAATCTGCGGCAGCAGAGACACCGACGCCGTATCCGCAAGCATCACGACCAAATGCATATCGGCAAGTTGCTGCATCGCTTTAAGCGCCGGCCCCGGACCGGGAGGAAAATCAGCCACAATCACCAGGCCGGGGTAATTCAGCACGGTATCCAGACCACGCCGCAGAAAATGGGCGTCGCTGGCAAGCTTGTGTTCAAAGCGTTCACGCTGCTCCTCTGTAACGTCACCATAGGGCAGCACAAAAATATTTCCGCCGGTGGTCAGAATCGACTGGCTCCAGTCAGCCTGCTCTTCGGAACGCGCAACAAAGCCACGTCCATCCTGCAGCGGCACACCAAAATGCAGACGCAGCGCATTCTGCACATCAAAATCAATTGCCAGCACCTTGCTGCCGGCGCGCGCCAGACTCCACGCAAGGTTGGCCGCCATCGTGGTCTTCCCTACTCCCCCTTTTGGCGAGCACACACAAACTAACGGCATAACGCAATCTTCTCCAGTAGCGGTTTAAGGGGTGTCTCTTTGGACAATACAGCGGGCTCAGCCGGACGCGAACGAAACAGCGTACTGAAGCGTGCAGAGGCGGACGGAGTGACCGGAGCCGGGGCTGCCGCGGCGGCCGGCACCGCGCTGGCAGGCGGTAGCGGAGCAGCAGGGCGGGTCACGACCGGCTCAGGAAGCGGAGGCGGAGGCGGAAACAGTGAGCCGGCATGCTGCCGCTCAACGTGCACTGCCGCTGGCATTGCTGCCGGCGCGCGCTTTTGTGGCGACGGCGGCGGAAACAACCCACTGCTGCCCGGTGCGGCTTCGCTGGCTGGCGCGCTGGCCGTCTGACTGAGAACAGAGGTGCGGTGCTCAGCCGGAGCACGCGGAGCGGCTGGCATAGCTGGCGCAGCAAATGCTTCAGGGCCAGCGGGCTGCGGCTGCGGCAGATCGATACGCTGCCCCTGGCCCAGTTCCGGCGCGTCATCTGTGCTCAGCTGGCGCAGAATAGCCCACTGATGATGATCGGCGCTCTGCGCCTGACCCGACATATCTTTGAAATCGATATCAAGCGTCTGCGTTTTCTCTTTGAAACGCTGCAGATCGTCATAATTCTTCATGATCAGTGCCTGTGAAAGCAGAGGGAATTTTTTGGCGAATATAGCACACACATTAAAAGACGGTGAGAAAATTCTGATTATTAAAACCGCATATCTGATTAAGCGATTTTATCTGCAGGCGTGAGAAACCAGCTGTCTTACCGGCAGGAAATGCGCCGCAAAAAGCGCCTTATGCATTGCCATTAACCAAAACGAACGATGAACTTATATCCATATAAATCAATGTAAATAAAGGATATTCATGAATTCAGCGTTGCGTATCTTCGCCGGTTGAGCCTGCAATGCCTGTGCGCTTATTTCAGAATTTGTCTTAGCGCGCAGCGCGGGAAGTTCTGTCGCTGACTATCAGATAACGTAATGTGATAAATTTCCGGCAGTTTTGTCAGCCAGCCTGATAAATATTAGCATCACTGAACTGTTTTTGCTGAAAAAAGAAAGGCTCCCGCAGGAGCCTTTCTTATTAATGGCGTTAATCAGGACGTTTCCAGCGGCTGGTTTTCATCCTGATCAACGGCAAAGCAGGCCACCTGCTGATCGCCATAGCGTTTGAGTTTTGGCTGCAACTGTACGCAGGTGCCAAAACGGCGACGGCAGCGCGCGTTGAACGCGCAGCCCGGCGGTGGATTAAGCGGACTGGGCAGCTCACCGGTCAGTTTAATGCGCTCGCGACGCTCATCCGGATTAAGGCGTGGCGTGGCAGAAAGCAGCGCCTGCGTATAAGGATGGCGCGGATTGCTGAAGATCGCCTCTTTACTGCCTTTTTCCACACAGCGTCCGAGGTACATCACCATGACTTCATCGGCGATGTGCTCGACCACTGAGAGATCGTGCGAAATAAAGACGTAAGAGAGGCCGAGATCCTGCTGCAAATCCATCATCAGATTCAGCACCTGCGCACGTACAGAAACGTCCAGCGCTGAGACCGGCTCATCCGCGATCAGGACATCCGGATCCAGCATCAGCCCGCGCGCAATCGCAATACGCTGGCGCTGACCACCAGAGAACATATGCGGGTAGCGATCGTAATGTTCGGTCTTGAGACCCACTTTCGCCATCATTTCCAGCGTTTTTTCACGCCGCTCTGCTTTGCTCAGCGCGGTGTTAATAATCAGCGGCTCTTCAAGGATCTGGCTGATTTTTTTGCGCGGGTTGAGCGAGCCGTAGGGATTCTGAAAGATGATCTGAATTTTCTGCCGGCGCAGTTTTTGCGCCTGCGGATCGTGCTTCAGCAAATCCTGTCCGTGCCAGTAAAGCTGGCCTTCGGTCGGAGTTTCAATCATGGTCAGCAGACGACCCAGCGTGGATTTTCCGCAGCCCGACTCGCCCACTACCGCCAGCGTTTTACCCCGCTCAAGGTTAAAGGAGACGCCGTCCAGCGCCTTAACCAGACGCTCCTGACCAAACAGGCCTTTCTTAACCGGGTAGTGTTTTTTCAGGTCAATCGCCTGCAGCAGGTAATCCTGCTTCGTGTTATCAGGACTCATAGGTCGGTCTCCCGGCATCATCCAGTGGGAAGTGACATTTAGACTGGCGGCCCGGAATGTCGCGCAGCGCAGGTTCTTCGGTACGGCAGCGATCGGTCACATAGGGGCAGCGCGGATTCAGCAGACAGCCGGAGGGGCGGTCATATTTACCCGGCACCACGCCCGGCAGCGAGGCCAGCCGCGCTTTGTCTGCCGCAAACTCCGGCAGCGCCCGCAGCAGCGCCTGCGTATAGGGATGACGCGGCGCTTTGAAGATATCCACGGCTTTGCCGCTCTCCACGACCTGTCCGGCATACATCACAATGATGTGATGCGCCGCTTCGGCAACCAGCGCCAGGTCATGGGTGATGAGGATCAGCGCCATGTTCTCCTGCTTCTGCAGCGCCAGCAGCAGTTCGATGATCTGCGCCTGAATGGTGACATCCAGCGCCGTGGTTGGCTCATCGGCAATCAGCAGTTTAGGCTTGCAGGCGATCGCCATGGCGATCATCACGCGCTGGCTCATGCCGCCCGACAGCTGGTGCGGATAGACATCCAGCCGCGAGGCCGGATCGGGAATGCCGACCTGCTCCAGCAGATCGATGGCGCGCTGACGCCGGGTGCGTTTACTGCCGCCCTGATGCACCTTAAGCGCTTCCATAATCTGAAAGCCGACGGTATAGCAGGGATTCAGGCTGGTCATCGGGTCCTGGAAAATCATGGCGACTTCTGCGCCAACCAGCTGCCTGCGCTCTTTTTCTGAAATCTTCTGCAAATCACGCTGGTTAAACTCCAGCTTCTCTGCCATGACCCGGCCAGGAAAATCGATCAGGCCCATAATCGCCAGGGAGCTGACCGATTTACCGGAGCCTGATTCACCGACAATCCCTACCACCTGGCCCTGCTCTACCTGATAACTGATGCGGTCAACCGCACGGAACGGTGTTTTTTCGTCGCCGAAATGCACCGATAACTTCTCTACATTTAATAACGCCATCTCGGTGCCTCTTTTACTGCTTGAGTTTCGGGTCGAGTGCATCACGCAAACCATCGCCCATGAGGTTGAATGCCAGAACCGTCAGCAGAATGACCACTCCAGGGAAGGTCACTACCCACCAGGCACTTTGCGCATACTGCAGCACGTCGGAGAGCATGGTGCCCCACTCCGGCGTCGGCGGCTGCGCCCCCATTCCGAGAAAGCCCAGCGCGGCCATGTCGAGGATGGCGTTGGAGAAACCGAGCGATGCCTGCACAATCAGCGGGGCCAGGCAGTTTGGCAGAATATTGATGAACATCTGACGCAGCGTGCCCGCACCGGCTACGCTGGAAGCGGTCACGTAATCGCGGTTAACCTCCACCAGCACCGCCGCGCGCGTCAGGCGGATATAGTGCGGCAGTGCCACAAACGTCAGCGCCAGTGACGCGTTGACGATGGAGGGGCCGAAGATCGCTACCAGCACCAGCGCCAGCAGCAGACTGGGCAGCGCCAGCATGATATCGACCAGACGCATAATAGTGGCATCCACTACGCCACCGAGATAGCCCGCCATCAGGCCAAAGATCACGCCGAAAATCAGTGACAGCAGCACGACCAGGCAGCCTACCAGCAGCGACAGGCGTGCGCCGAACATCAGGCGCGACAAAATATCGCGACCCACATCATCGGTGCCGAGGATATAGCTCCAGCTGCCGCCTTCCTGCCATACCGGCGGATGCAGCAGCGCATCGCGGAACTGCTCCGCCGGACCGTGCGGTGCCAGAAAATCGGCAAAAATCGCAATCAGCAGCATCAGCGTGATGTAGACCAGGCCGATAACCGCGCCCTTATTACGTTTAAAATAGTGCCAGAATTCCTGAAACGGGGTCATCGGCTTTGGTGCGGCAGTTACGCGCGCGGGTTCAACAGCAGACATAACTCCCCCTTATTTCTTATGTCGGATGCGCGGGTTAACCACGCCATACAGCAGATCAACCAGCAGGTTGACCAGAATGATCAGGATGGCAACCAGCAGCACGCCGCCCTGCACCACCGGATAGTCACGGCGCTGCAGCGCTTCAATCAGCCAGCGGCCCAGCCCCGGCCACGAGAAGATAGTTTCGGTCAGAATCGCCCCGGCCAGCAGCGTACCGACCTGCAAACCAATAACGGTGACGACCGGCAGCATCGCGTTGCGCAGCGCATGCACGACGATCACCCGCATACGCGTCAGTCCCTTCGCGCGGGCAGTGCGGATATAATCCTCGCCCAGCACCTCCAGCATGGAGGAGCGCGTCATACGCACAATCACCGCCAGCGGAATAGTGCCCAGCACAATCGCCGGCAGGATCATATGCATGACCGCATCTTTAAAGTCGCCCTCTTCTCCCCACAGCAGCGTATCGATCAGCATAAAGCCGGTCAGAGGATGGCTGTCATCAAGGAAGATGGTATCGCTGACCCGGCCCGATACCGGCGTCAGGTTAAGCTGCACCGATACCAGCATGATCAGCATGATCCCCCACCAGAAAATCGGCATGGAGTAACCGGTCAGGGAGATACCTACGGCGGTATGATCGAAAATGGAGCCGCGCTTTACGGCGGCCAGTACGCCCACCGGGATACCCACGGCGATCGCAAACAGCATGGCGCAGATGCCCAGCTCCAGCGTCGCCTGGAAACGCGGTACAAACTCATCCCATACCGGAATGCGGCTCTTCAGGGAAATACCGAGATCGCCGTGCAGCACTCCGTTGATATAGGTGATGTACTGCTTCCACATCGGCTGGTCGAGGCCAAACTGCGCCATCAGCTGTGCATGACGCTCCGGAGAGATACCGCGCTCGCCCGCCATGATCAGCACCGGATCGCCGGGGATCAGATGAACAAACGCAAAGGTCAGTAAGGTAATACCGATAAACGTCGGGATGACAAGGCCCAGACGTCGGAGTATGAATTGCAGCATAAGCCGGATTCTCTGTCATTCTCCCGCAGCGGGAAGTCGTCACGGGACTACATTGCTCACAACGCGCGGTCGGCAAAGCCGGACGCGATGCAGGCAGCGCTTCAGTAAAAGTATTTGCCGGAAAAAAGTACGGGGTGCGGATGGCAAAGTGCGTATCCGAGGGCCAGCAGGCTGGCCCTCACCGTGATAATCCGAAAGGGTTATTCCTGAATATCGACGTTTTCGAAGTGATGCTTACCTAATGGATCCACCACATAGCCGCTCACTTTCTTGCTGACAGGCTCATACACGGTTGAGTGGGCAATGATCAGTGCCGGAGCCTGATCGTGCATAACAACCTGTGCCTGCTTGTAGAGCGCAATACGTTTGTTATGATCGGCTTCGGCACGTGCCGGCTGGATCAGATCTTCAAACGGCTTGTAGCACCAGCGTGAGTAGTTGGAGCCATCTTTCGCAGCGGCACAGCTGAACAGCGTGGCAAAGAAGTTATCCGGATCGCCATTGTCGCCGGTCCAGCCCATCATTACCGTCTGGTGTTCACCTGCTTTGGCGCGCTTGAGATATTCGCCCCACTCATAGGTAACAATTTTGGCTTTTACGCCAATCTTCGCCCAGTCAGCCTGAACCATCTCAGCCATGCGGCGCGCGTTCGGGTTATAAGGACGCTGCACCGGCATTGCCCAGAGATCGATAGAGAAGCCATCTGCCATGCCGGCTTCTTTCAGCAGCGCTTTGGCTTTTTCCGGATCGTAAGCGTAATCCTTGATCTCGTCGTTGTAGCCCCACATGGTTGGCGGGATCAGGTTTTTCGCTGCCTGCCCGGCTCCCTGATAGACCGCATCGATGATCGCCTGCTTATTCACCGCCATGGTCAGCGCCTGACGTACTTTGGCGTTATCCAGCGGCTTTTTCTCTGTGTTGAATGAGAGATAACCTACGTTCAGGCCAGGCTGCTCCATCAAATTGATTTTGCTGTCTTTCTTCATGCTGGCGATGTCAGCAGGATTCGGATAAGGCATTACCTGGCACTCGCCCTTCTGCAGCTTGGCGTAGCGCACTGATGCATCTGGCGTGATAGAGAAGACCAGGCGATCGATTTTTGGTTTAGTCCCCCAGAAGTCCGGGTTCGCTTTATACAGAATGCGTGAATCTTTCTGATACTGCTGCAGCACAAATGGACCGGTGCCGACCGGATTAAGGTCGAGTTTTTCCGGCGTGCCGGCTTTCAGCATGTTATCCGCATACTCTTTGGAAAGAATAGAAGCGAAGTCCATACCGAGGTCAGCGAGGAAAGGCGCTTCAGAACGGGTCAGGGTAAAACGCACGGTGTGATCGTCAACTTTCTCAATTTTGCCGATCAGCTTCGGCATATCCATGCCTTCGAAATATTCGTAGCTGCCGCCAGAGACACCGTGGAATTTATTGTTTTTATCGAGCTGGCGCTCAAATGAAAACACCACGTCGTCGGCGTTAAATTCACGCGTAGGCTTGAAATCTTTTGTGCTCTGCCACTTTACGCCCTGACGGAGATGAAAAGTGTAGGTCTTACCATCTTCACTGACATCCCACTTTTCAGCCAGGCCTGGCTTCAGTTCCGTGGTGCCGGTTTTAAACTCCACCAGACGGTTATAGATAGGGACCGAGCTGGCGTCATAGGTGGTGCCAGAGGTAAAGAGCTGCGGGTTGAAACCTTCCGGCGAGCCTTCTGAGCAGTAGACAAGGGTCTTCGCCTGAACACCGGCGGCGACGGTCATCGCAATCAGGCTGAGACCGGCCTTTAGCATCCTGGATTTAGCCCGGGAGTTCATCATGTTTTGCTCCATTGTGATGTGATGTTGTGTGCATCGCCCGCCCTCTGATTTTTTTATGCGGTACGGGCAGGTCTGACAGCGACCAGAATGTGAGCGGTTATTGTTGTTGCCCTGGCGGGATTAACCAGCCGGATGCGTCCGTCTCTACATCTTACTGAGGCATCAATTTGTCAACAGTTGCAACGAACGTCAATACAATGTGGGGTTATTTACACAGAGTGTGAGTAAGTGCAAGCAACGATAAAAAAGAGTGTTGGAGAGAGAAACCGATATATAAAGCGGTGAAAAAGCGCTCGATACCGCTGGATTATCTGGCGCTTGCGTCAGATAACAGTGATTATCACCGTTAAAAAACATCTTAAAGTTGTCGGTAAATGCTGAATATCTGAACGATTCCCTGTGCGTTATGACGTTCAGGCAGCGAAATATGCTGGCGTAATGGCATAAGAAATCAGCAAAAAGCAAAAGCTGGTCATAAGCAGAATGCGTCGCGAATTAAGAAAGGTGCTTTGATGCAGCAAGGGATGAAGAGCGGTGTTGAGGGATAATAAGGTTTATCCCGGTGATGATTAATGGAACGCGTAAATTGATGACTTTGCCTGGTTGCTGCCGGGATGTGAGTCTGGTTCAGGGAAGGCCAGTAAATCCTCAGTCATCACCGAAGCCGGATAAAGGGTGAAATGCGGGGCCGTGGAGTAAAGCATCACACGCCATGGATGGCGTGTGCCGGGCGATTCGGGACGAGGCAGCGTCTTTACGGAGCGGTCGCGTATTTCACCCTGAGAGTGCAAATACGACAGACGAAAAAAAACCTGCTTTTCGCAAAGCAGGTTTCTTAAATGATGGTCGGCGAGAGAGGATTCGAACCTCCGACCCACTGGTCCCAAACCAGTTGCGCTACCAAGCTGCGCTACTCGCCGATGGGGGCGAATATTACTGCTGCGCCTTTACAGCGTCAATCCCTTTTCCCTTTAAAGCTGCCTGATTGCCTGAAAAGCAGACAACCCGCGCGGTTAAGGTGATCCCGGCGCGGGTAGATCGGTTACAGACTGCTCTGCGCTTTAGCGGCAGGCGCCTGGCACCAGTTGTTCGCCGGATTGATGCCGCCGTCTGGTGAGGTGTAGCCCAGACAGCCCAGTACGGTATCAAACAGCTCAACGTGACGGTGTGTTTTACCGATACGCTGCTGCGCCTGCAGCCGCTCAAAGTTGCTGCGGTTAACCGGATCGTTCAGATATTTATCGGACGCCCAGACCATCATCGGCACGCGGAACTGCTCAGGCGGCGCCATCTCACGCGGGGTTCCGTGCAGATGCATATTTTCGCTGATTGATTCACCGTGGTCTGCCGCATAGAACACCAGCGCTTTTTTATCACGCAGCTGATCCAGTACGCTGTCGAGCATGGAGTCCACATACAAAACGGAGTTGTCATAAGCGTTGATCAACTGCGCCTTGCTGCAGGTGTCATCCACACCCATGCACTCAGGCTGATAACGTGCAAAGCTGCGGGGATAGCGCTGCGAGTAAAGATAGTGTGAGCCTTTGGTATGCAGCACCACCAGATGTTTGCCTTTCGGAAAACGCTGCAGCGAAGCCTGCAGTTCCGGCACCAGCAGCATATCGTCCACCGCTTTACCCTGATTACGCTTCTCTGAGCCGATCTGCTCGCGGAAAGAGAAATTATTCACATCGGCATTGTCATAAAACCAGACCTCACTCTGCATAGCGAACAGCTCAGAGGTAAAGCCCAGCTCTTTCATGACGGCAAACACATTCTGCTCTTTCAGCGTACGGCCCGGGTTATCCATGGTGCCGCCTTCGCGAACAAACATGCAGCGCAGCGACAGCTTGGTTGCGGTATCGCAGGATTCCCCGCGAAACGCCACCAGGTTTTTCTCTTTGGAGAGTTTTGGTGTGGTATCGCGATCGTAGCCCAGCATCCCCATGTGATCCCAGCGCGTGGTTTCACCGATCACAAACACTACGTAAGTGTCATCAATGCCCGCCGGTGCGACATAGGTAAAGTTTTTCGCCGGATCGAACAGCGCTTCGCTGTCCAGCTTTTCATCCACTTTAGTCCAGGTGAACAGGCCCAGCGCGGCGATCCAGTTAGAGGGCAGATAAGAGTGTGCCACTACCCCGCCGTAGCTGGGCAGATCGATATTCGTGATCTCTTCCTGCGTTTTCTGCAGTTTGTCAAAATAGCGGATCGGCAGCCATACCAGCGCCACGCTCAGCAGCAAAATGGCTACCGGCTTCAGACGCTGCCCCGGTGTTTTCAGCTGCTCGATCAGCGTCATACGCAGCCGGTTGCGCCAGATCAGCAGCAGCGGCAGCGCGCTGACCAGCACCATCCAGACAATAAAGTGCAGGCCGATCACTTCTTTCGAGAGATCGATGTCGGTTGTCATGACCGACGCCACAATGCCGTAGCCGATTACGACATTAAAGAAAGTCATGTAATACGCTGCGGCCACGGAAATCACCACCAGCAGACTGGCCAGTACGCGGTAAGCCCATTTTCCTCCCAGCGAAAGCAGGCGCATCAGGAAAAAGGTAAGCAAAACAGCGGCCGTGACTTCAGCAACAGCAGAAAGCCAGTCGGACAGGGTTGATTTGGTTAAGAAGCCGTCAAAGCGGCGGTAAAAAATTGGCAGGTTTAGCAAAATGCCAAGATAAAGTGCGAGCAGCAGAGAGAGCTTCTGCTGTGTTAAGCTTTTGATGTAATTCATTTAAATTTTATGTTCCCGACCCGGTGTCGATTTATCACCGTTCCTGTGACTCTGTTCAGACAGCAAGGTTCGCTTTGAGAATGGAAAAGCGTGACGTATCGAGCAGGATCGGGACGAATCTGAACCGAAAATAACTGCGATGCCGTATTAAGCGCAGCAGTAGAACATTTAACCAATGGTTAGACCAGATTTTTTTGTCCGGCGCAAAATCGGGCAAATAAAAAAGGCTCCCGCAGGAGCCTTTCTAATCACGTACCGGCTTAGTTGATGATATTCAGCGTGACGTCGATATTGCCACGGGTGGCATTGGAGTAAGGACACACAATGTGTGCGGCATCGACCAGCTTCTGTGCTTCTGCAGTATCCATCTCCGGCAGGTGAATATTCAGCGTAGCTTCAATGCCAAAACCGGTCGGGATCGGGCCAATGCCGACTTCGCCTTCAATCCACGCCTCTTTTGGCATGGCGATTTTGTCGCGGCTGGCAACAAATTTCATGGCGCCGAGGAAACAGGCTGAATAACCCGCAGCGAACAGCTGTTCCGGATTGGTCGCCTCACCGCCGGCACCGCCCATCTCTTTTGGCACGCCCAGCTTGACGTCCAGCACGTTGTCAGAGGAGGTTGCACGACCGTCACGGCCACCGGTTGCTTTTGCTTTAGCGGTATACACTACTTTCTCTAAAGACATACTTTATCTCCATTCGCTATATAATAGCGCGCTACTTATCCGCGCCGGGGTTAATGCTTTCTTACCTGCGCAGTCAGCCTGCGCGGTTCAGATTAGTTCGCAGCATATCAAGCTGCTGTTTCAGCGCTGCCATTGTGTCGGTATCGCAGGCAGTAGCACACTGCACCGCTTCCGGAATCGCAGCGGCACGCGCCTGTAACGCACGTCCCTCATCGGTCAGCGTCACCACGACCTGGCGTTCATCCTGGCGTGAACGCTGCCGGCGCACCAGCCCGGCAGTTTCCATTCGCTTAAGCAGCGGCGTCAGCGTAGCGGAATCAAGAAACAGCTGCTCGCCAATCTCTGACACCGTGACATCATCCTGCGCCCAGAGCACCAGCATCACCAGATACTGCGGATAGGTGATATTGAGCGCTGCCAGCTGCTGACGATAGACTTTATGCATCGCCAGATTGGCTGAGTAGAGTGCGAAACAGAGATGCTGATCAACCTGGAGTGGCGGACGCTTCACTTTTTTGCCATCTTGATTACTGTTCATGCAAACCAATATAGATAGCGCGCTAGATAATTGCAAGCTACTTTTCACGGGAGAGTGAAGATGCAGGATTCACTGGAGGAGCAGGCGCGTCGTTTTGCCACTGAGCTTCATGCGGCTACAGGCCAGCGGCGTAAATATACCGATGAGCCCTATATCGTTCACCCGCAGGCAGTGGCTGAACTGGTGCGCAGCGTCACCGATGATGAAGAGATGCTGGCTGCTGCCTGGCTGCACGACACGGTAGAAGACACATCCAGTACGCTGCAGGATATTGAGCAGCAGTTTGGCCAGCGCGTGGCCGGGCTGGTCGCTATGCTGACCGACAGCGCGCAGCCGCAGGCCAGAAACCGTGCGGCGCGCAAGCTGGCACATTTTCGGCATACGGCAGACGCCTCGCCCGACGCGCAGACGATCAAACTGGCAGATATTATCGATAATACCCGTGCGATCGTGCAGTTTGACCCGGATTTTGCGCGCGTCTATCTGATTGAGAAGCAGGTGCAGATTCAGCTGCTGCTGCAGGGTGATAAACAGCTCTGGCAGCAGGCACATCAGAATATTAAACAGGGATTGCAGCAGTTGTCGCAGCCTCCCTATAACGTTCCGGAAAGCTGGTTTGCCCGTCAGGCGGCTAAGTTTGAAACGCTGGAATAAAAAACCCGCCGTGCAGGCGGGTCGGAGAAGCGGTAATTCTGTTACTCAAGCAGCTGCCGTCCCAGATAGGGATTCGCCTGCAGCAACTTCATCAATTTGCGTGCCGTAGCGGAGGGGCGCGTGCGTTGCGCTTCCCAGCTTTTCACTGATGAGACGCTCACCCCCATTACGCGGGCGAATTCATCCACCTGCATGCCGGTCATCTCACGTAAACGCTGTGGCTCGGGAACTGACACCGTGTTAAGTGCAATATCTGATACAGAAGGCTTGGCATCACGTGTCAAAACAATTTGCTCAAGACTGCTGAGTAATTCAACCATTGGATCTTTTAATTCCATAGAGAACTCCTTAAAACTCACTATGAAGCACGTGAAAGTAGAGAGGTAAGCATCAAATGATGCTGAAACCAGGCTTTATCAGGCTGCATCCCGCAGCGGTTTGGACGTTAGAGTTATAAAACCGTTACGGGACACAGCCTGCTGGACGCTGCAAAACATGTCAGCGCAATGCAATAATTGCCGGGTTTCTTAGTATGGGTCAGATTCTAGGAATTGCTGCCTGTTTTTTGATTATTTTTTCATCTTGCTTATGGCTAAAACCTGCAATAACACTTAAGTGCCTGTCAGGTAAAAACTTGCTGTCTGTCACACTCTGAACCCACCCGGAATAGAGCAAAAATAGCGCCAGGTTTACATTCCGCATCCTGCAGGGCTTTTGCGCCACCGCTGTGGCATTTTTGCGCGGATCATGCGCAATAATAGAGCAGGCATGCACCCGTCTGATGCATATTAAAAGAAAGGTGATGAATGAGGCCGGCCTTACTGCGCGTTCTCCTTCAGATTGCCTGCCAGTCAGGAGATAAAACGCGGCGGCTGCCCTGCAGCGGCTTACCGGAGAAAGACCCCATAATACGCTGTGCTGGTGCGCTAACCTGAGCGTGCCGCGCTGCACATCTTTCGGTCATTGTGCAGGCCAGGCCATTGCACTATTCTTTAGGACCATTCTCAGCGATTCATACATTGCCATTTTGTCACGACAGGAGTTGAAACATGGCGTCAGGAACTTCCCGCATCTGGATGCGTACCGGCATGCTGCTTGCCAGCGCGCTGGTTGTATTACAACTCACCGCCTGCGGTGACAAAGAGGGCGATCAGCGCAAAGCATTTAACGATTTTCTGCAAAATACCGTGATGCGCAGCGGTGAACATCTGCCGGCGCTGAGTGAGAATCAGAAGCAGACCTTCGGTAACTATGCCAGCGACTATGCCATTCTGTATGGCTTTTCTCAGCAGGTGAGCCAGGCCACGGAACAGGGAATGCGTCCGGTTGTCGATGAGCTGGCTGCAATTCGCGTTCCGCAGGATTATCTGACCCGCCGCGATACCCTGCGCCAGGTCAGCGGTAATCTCAGCGTTCTGACTCAGCAGATCCAGAGCGCGAAAATGCAGGCCGACAGCAGCAAGGCCACGCTTAAACAGCCCGACGATTTGAAAAAGTCGTATGACGCAGCCTACGCGAAAGTGGTTACCCAGCCGGCAGGTACGCTGATCCCGCTGCTGCCTAAGCTGCAGGCGCTGAGCCAGAGCGCAGTACAGACCGGTGACTATCTGCAATCGCAGGGAACGCGTGTCAGTTTTAATGATGGCGGCGTACAGTTCCCGACGCAGGATCAGGCCACCCAGTACAATGCGCTCATGAGCGAGCTGTCAGCAAACGCGCAGGCGCTTACGCAGGCGCAAAATGCCGTACAGGGTTCCTGGCAATAACGCTGGGCTCGGGCAGTATTACCACTGCCCGATTCTTGCTGCGCTTCGCTTTATAACGGTCTGCCGCTTTATCTGCCCGCCTGTGATCTGGCGCAATTATGACCAGAAATTTTTTGTGACTGGAATCACACTTTTGTAATAAAACCTCATCGCTAAAAGGTGAGCCTTATCACAAAAAGGCCGCTTTTTTGCGCAATTTTCCGGCGCTGCTGCTTTTTTAAGCCGCTTTTGTGTGATGCAAATCACGTTACACCCCCCTGCCCACCCCATTTTTGCGTGATATAGATCACACTAATTCAGGACGCTACGCACGCCCCTTAACTAGTGCTAGAGTCCGCCTGCATACAGTAATGCCGCGGCCCCCGCCGTAACGTCTCAACAAAAACAAATGCGCGCTCCTGTTGCAGCGCGTCTCAATAAGGGGTGGGTTTATGTCCTCATCAGTCAAGGTCAGAGTGCAGAGCTTTGGTCGCTTTCTGAGTAATATGGTGATGCCTAACATCGGTGCGTTTATCGCATGGGGTATCATTACCGCGCTGTTTATTCCAACCGGGTGGATCCCGAACGAAACGCTGGCGAAGCTCGTCGGTCCGATGATCACCTATTTGCTGCCGCTGCTGATCGGCTTTACCGGCGGCCGTCTGGTTGGCGGCGATCGCGGTGGTGTTGTCGGTGCGATTACAACCATGGGCGTCATTGTCGGTGCTGATATGCCGATGTTCCTCGGCGCTATGCTTGCCGGACCGCTGGGCGGCTGGGCAATTCGCGCGTTTGACCGGGCCGTTGACGGCAAGATCAAAAGCGGTTTCGAAATGCTGGTGAATAACTTCTCCGCCGGCATCATCGGTATGCTGCTGGCGCTGCTGGCGTTCCTGGCGATTGGTCCGCTGGTGCAGGGGCTGTCGCACATTCTCGCCGCCGGGGTCAACCTGATGGTGCAGAACAACCTGCTGCCGCTGACCTCTATTTTTGTTGAACCCGCAAAAATCCTGTTCCTTAACAACGCTATTAACCACGGCATTTTCTCGCCGCTGGGTATTCAGCAGGCGAGCGAAGCAGGTAAATCGATCTTTTTCCTGATTGAAGCCAACCCAGGCCCGGGCATGGGCGTGCTGGTTGCCTACATGATCTTTGGTCGCGGCAGCGCTAAACAGTCAGCGGGGGGTGCAGCCATTATCCACTTCCTGGGTGGCATCCACGAAATTTACTTCCCGTATGTGCTGATGGCACCGCGTCTGCTGCTGGCGGTGATCCTGGGCGGTATGACCGGCGTATTTACGCTGACGCTGCTCAATGGCGGTCTGGTTTCGCCGGCTTCACCAGGTTCCATTCTGGCCGTGCTGGCGATGACGCCGAAAGGCGCCTATTTTGCTAACGTTGCCGCTATCGTGGCCGCATTTGCCGTCTCTTTTGTTGTCTCTTCCATTCTGCTGAAAACCAGCAAAGTCAAAGAAGAGGATGATATTGAAGCGGCCACCCAGCGTATGCGTGACATGAAAGCGCAGTCGAAAGGTCAGCCGGTTGCAGGCGCGCCGGTTGTGGCCGACGCTAACAGCGTAGACGTAAGCCACGTACGTAAAATCATCGTTGCCTGTGACGCCGGTATGGGCTCCAGCGCTATGGGTGCCGGCGTGCTGCGCAAAAAAGTTCAGGATGCGGGCCTCACCAGTGTCTCGGTGACGAACAGCGCGATTAACGCGCTGCCGGGTGATGTTGATCTGGTGATCACGCACCGCGATCTCACAGAGCGGGCAATGCGACAGGCACCTCAGGCGCAGCATATCTCGCTGAATAACTTCCTTGATAGCGCGCTCTACACCAACCTGACCGAGCGTCTGGTAACGGTAAACCGCAGCGTGACGCATCGCGAAACGGTGCAGACAACGCTGGCAGACAGCTTTGATAATGAGAATACGCACCTGTTTAAGCTCGGTACTGATAACGTATTCCTCGACCTGACCGCCAGCAACAAAGAGCAGGCGATCCGCTTTGCCGGTGAGCAGCTGGTAAAAGGCGGCTATGTCCAGCCAGAATACGTTGAGGCGATGCTGGCGCGTGAAAAGCTGACGCCAACGTATCTGGGTGAGTCGATTGCGGTTCCGCACGGTACGGTAGAAGCGAAAGATCGCGTGCTGAAAACAGGCGTAGTGTTCTGTCAGTATCCGGCAGGCGTACAGTTTGGCGATGAGCCGGATGAGGTTGCACGCCTGGTAATCGGCATTGCGGCCCGCAACAATGAGCACATTCAGGTGATCACCAGCCTGACCAACGCGCTGGATGATGACAGCGTGATTGAACGTCTGGCGCAGACCCGCAGCGTGCAGGAAGTGCTGGATCTGCTCTCAGGCAGCGGCGTAAAAGCGTAATCAGCCAGCAGTTTTTTCCCCGGGGCGGGCAGGCCCGCCCTGTTTTCGGGGCGGAAATGCCCGCCCTTTCGCTATTTGAGATGGGTCAATTTTATGAAAGCGTTACATTTTGGAGCAGGCAATATTGGTCGCGGATTTATCGGCAAACTGCTGGCAGATGCCGGTATTGAGCTGATCTTTGCTGACGTCAATCAGGTCGTCCTGGACGCCCTCAATGCCCGTCACGCCTATCCGGTTCATGTTGTTGGCGAACAGGCAAAAACGGAAACGGTCACCGGCGTCAGCGCCGTTAACAGCACCAGCGATGACATCATCGCGCTGATCGCTGAAGTCGATCTGGTCACTACCGCCGTCGGACCGCAGATCCTTGAGCGTATTGCCGGCAGTGTGGCACAGGGTCTGATCGCACGTCATGACCAGGGAAATACGCAGCCGCTCAATATCATCGCCTGCGAAAATATGGTGCGTGGCACCAGTCAGCTAAAACAGCATGTCCTGAAGGCGCTGCCGGTGCAGCACCACGCCTGGGCAGAAGCGCACGTCGGCTTTGTTGATTCCGCGGTGGATCGCATTGTTCCCCCTTCTGAAGCCGGCAGCAGCGATCCGCTGGAAGTGACCGTTGAGACCTTCAGCGAATGGATTGTTGATAAAACGCAGTTTAAAGGCACGCTACCGGCGATCCCGGGTATGGAGCTGACAGACAACCTGATGGCGTTTGTTGAACGCAAACTCTTTACGCTTAACACCGGTCACGCCATTACCGCTTATCTGGGCAAACTGGCGGGTCATGCGACCATCCGCGATGCGATCCTGGATAGCCGCATTCGCGCGGTGGTTGAGGGGGCCATGCAGGAGAGCGGCGCCGTTCTGATCAGGCGCTACGGTTTTGATGCAGAAAAACATGCGGCGTACATTAGCAAAATCCTTACCCGCTTTGAAAACCCTTACCTGAAAGATGACGTCGAGCGTGTGGGACGTCAGCCGCTGCGCAAGCTGAGCGCGGGCGATCGTCTGGTTAAACCGCTGCTCGGTACGCTGGAATATCAGCTGCCGCACGGTAATCTGGTGCAGGGGATCGCGGCCGCAATGCACTATCGCAGCGATGCCGATCCGCAGGCGCAGGAGCTGGCCACGCTGATCGCGGAACAGGGCGTAGCGGGCGCGCTGGTAAACATTTCCGGACTGGAGCCGGAGAGCAAGGCAGTACAGGCTGTGGTGAGCGCTTACGACGCTATGGCATAATGCGCGCCCTCTGGTGAGCAAACCGGGCGCAACCACGTTGCGCCCGCAGATGGTAGCTGAACGATGCAGGCAATGATGGAAGAGAAGCAGGCTTTTGAAAACCAGGTGCTTGAGCGCCTGAACGCCGGTCGTTCGGTGAGAAGCTTTCTGATTGCTGCAGTTGAACTGCTGGCAGAAGCGGTTGATCTGCTGGTGCTGCAGGTCTTTCGCAAAGATGATTATGCCGTAAGGTACGCCGTTGAGCCGCTGCTGCTGGGAGATGGCCCGCTGGGCGAGCTGTCGGTCCGGCTTAAGCTTGTTTACGGGCTTGGCGTGATTACGCGTCAGGAGTATGAGGATTGCGAACTGCTGCTGACGCTACGCGAAGAGCTGAATCACGACGCCAGCGACTATCGCTTTACCGATGATGAGGTGCTGGGCCCGTTTAATGAACTGCACTGCGTGGTCGCCTGGCCGCCAAAACCCGACTTTATCCGCGATGATGAGGCGCTGCGCATTATGCAGCAGCAGCGTTATCTGCAGATGGTGCGATCCACCATGGTGCTCTCTCTGACCGAACTTATTTCACGTATTTCGCACAAGCAGGCATTTAAAAAGCCCGCTGTCTGACGTCAGGCAGCGGTGTATCGAACAGTCATACTGCCCGCCCGGCATAAATTAATGTATCCTTTCCCTGTTTTCCTTAATGAGTTTTTCCAATGAAAGAACAAGTCAAAGCCGAGATCAAACGCCTCAGCGATCAGCTGGACGCACTGAACCGCAAAGAGCCCCAGCTGCTGGAAGCGGGTGACGCTGAAAAGCTGGGCGCGCTGCTGAAAGAGAAAGAGACGCTGGTGCAGGAGATTGAACGTCTGCGCGGCGTGCGTGATGAAAAGCTGAGCAAAGAGGCACAGCAGCTGCAGCAGCTGCCATTCAGCCGTGAAATCACGAAAAAAGAGCAGGCCAACATGGGTGCGCTGAAGAAAAGCGTGCGCGGCCTGGTGGTAGTGCATCCGATGACCGCGCTGGGACGTGAAATGGGTCTGAAAGTCATGACCGGCTACGCAAAACAGCCGTTCTGAAGCTGTTCAGGCTGCACGGTTTGCGCGGTGAGCGCAGCCGGCGGCCTGCTGAACCTGCTTTTTCAGGCTATCGAGCAGCGTGTAGCGCCGGCGATATTCGGCGCGTTTTTTACTGGCTATCTCCTCCAGCGCTTTGCGCTCCATCTGCCGCGGCAGCGTAAAGCAGCCATCAGTCTGCTCCTCGCCGCCCAGCGACAGCCAGAACTCACTGTAGCTGGCAAAAAACTTATCCCCTTTACTGTGCCGATAGCGCAGGCTGCGGAACACATGCGTGGTGTCGCCGACGGCGGCTATCGCTTCTGCGCCGCACGCCTCTGCCAGCAGAAACAGCGCCTCCATTAGCACGCGCTTGGGAAACAGGCCGTGCGCGGCTTTCGTCGCTTCGCGAATCGCCTCCGATGGAATATGTTTGCGCGGTCCCTGCAGTCCGCCAATAAACAGCGTGCGCCGCTGCGGCTCCCCAATCAGCGAAAACGAGAGTGAGGCCAGCAGCATGCCCTGATACTCCAGCGTCAGCGTCAGCTCACCTTCACGGTTGTAATAGCCGGAACAGCAGGCAATCGTAAACTGCTCTTCATTTCTGCCGCTGAGCCGGGCAACAGGCGTACCGGCCGGGTTCAGCATCATCTGACGCAGATCGGGATTCGTGAGCTGCGCAACATGCTGGTAGTGCTGCACAATGGCGCGCGCGCGCTGCGCCACGCTAAACCGTGAACAGAGATAGGGACGATGCGGCTTGGCAGGCAGCAGTCCCTGGCTGGCCATCAGCTGCGGCAAAAACGGCAGCTGTGCTAACTGCTGCAGATAGGTCAGCGTCGTGAGCGGATAGAGCGCCGATCGCAACGCAAATTTGGTACGAAAGCGGCCGCTGTGCCAGAGATTATCAGGGCGCAGTTTGCCGCTGATCAGCGGAAAAAACAGCGCTGACGAAGTGAGATCGCCCGGTTCAGTGTGTGTAATTGTTGTCATAAGGAGCTTAACGTCTCGAAAAAACCTGCTGCAATGTTAAGCACAGCCGCTTCAACGATTCGTTAATGACCCCGCCCCGTCAGAATGAAACGGTTTGCTGTTTAGCCGGGGTTTAGGTTGCCGTTACGCAGACAAAAAAAACCGGTGACATGCACCGGTTTATAACGCAGAAATCAGCGCTGGTTATTTTGCTGCAGCAAAACGTGCTGCCGCTTCGTCCCAGTTCACTACGTTCCAGAACGCTTTGATGTAGTCCGGACGCTTGTTCTGATACTTCAGGTAGTAAGCGTGCTCCCAGACGTCCAGGCCCAGAATAGGATAGCCAGACGCACCGGCGATCGCTTCGCCCATCAGCGGGTTGTCCTGGTTAGCGGTAGAGACCACGGCCAGCTTATCACCCTGCTTAACCAGCCATGCCCAGCCGGAACCAAAACGGGTAGCAGCGGCTTTTTCAAACGCTTCCTGGAAGTTTTCAACGCTGCCGAAATCTTTTTCGATAGCCGCTTTCAGATCGCCCTGCAGCGTGGTGCCGGTCTTCAGACCTTTCCAGAACAGGCTGTGGTTAGCGTGGCCACCGGCGTTATTACGCAGCGGGCCTTTTTTGTCTGCTGGCAGCTGATCCAGTTTGGTAATCAGCTCATCAACCGGCAGATCGGCGAATTCGGTACCTTCCAGCGCTGCGTTAGCGTTGTTTACGTAGGTCTGGTGGTGTTTGGTGTGATGGATTTCCATCGTCTGCTTGTCGAAGTGCGGTTCCAGTGCGTCGTAGGCGTACGGCAGGGATGGCAGTGAATAACTCATGTTCTTCCTCTCCATTTAATGTTTTGCAGCATCACCTTACCAGTGTGCCGCGTAAGCAGTGGGATCATTATAGTTAAAATCATGATCCATAAAAGGGTTATCAATGCCGTAGAAACGATAAGGGTTTGTGGCGCAGCGGCCTGAAACGGCTACCGCAGCCGCTGCGGATGGGTATAGATCGTTGCCCGCCCCGGTTTGCTGAAGCCCACCAGCGTCAGATTACTGCGCTGCGCAACCTCTACCGCCAGCTGGGTGGCTGCCGAGACCGCAAACAGAATTTCCACGCCACACATGGCGGACTTCTGCACCATCTCGTAGCTGGCGCGGCTGGAAACCAGCACCGCCCCCTGCTGCCATCGCTGCTGACTGCGTAAACCCAGCAGCTTATCCAGTGCAACGTGCCGTCCCACATCTTCACAACCGCCCGGCAGTAATCCCTCGGGTGAGAGCCAGGCAGCAGCGTGCGTACAGCCGGTAAGATTGCCCGCGGGCTGATAATCACGCAGCCGGGCCAGTGCGCCGTCCAGCAAAGCGAGGTCAAACGTCTGGGTAAAGGGCAGCGGCTGGAGCGGTTTACCAATCTGCTCCAGCTGCTCAACGCCACAGACGCCGCAGCCGGTTCGCCCCGCCATCGACCGGCGCTGCGCTTTTAGCGCCATAAACCGGCGGCTGGCAAGCTCAATCTGCACCTCGATGCCGTTGCAGCCCGGCACCACATCGATACCGTAAATCTCAGCCGGTTGTTCAATAATTCCTTCAGATAGCGAGAAGCCCAGCGCAAATGCCTCAAGGTTATCGGGCGTCGCCATCATTACCACGTGTGAAATACCGTTATAGACCAGCGCTACCGGCACTTCCTGCGCCAGCCAGTCGGTTTCGGCCGTTTCGGGCGTCTGGCGCTGCCACACTTCAGCCTGGCTTACACCGGCGATCGTTTTCACAGGTTGCTCACCTGCCTGCTGTTTTGCTGTCACGTTATCTTTCTCTTATTGCACCCATCAGAAAGCGGCGGGCCTCACGGCCTGGAGGGTATACCGGCTGCCGGTTCAGATGCTGAGCATGAACGTCAGCCGAAAATTTTTCTTCAACTTATGTGCTGGGCGTCCGGCAGCAGCAGAGTCACCTGCCCGGCTGGCTGCCGTTACCGGCAGTTAATCGTCTGTCAGGCAGCCGCCTGAGTGTCAGGCTGCTATCATCAGCGTAGTCGTGCTGCTTTCATTGTTGGCAGCGTTATCGCCAGAAAAAACAGGTGGTCCCTGATGAGTATTCGCATTATTCCGCAGAATCAGCCGGAAGCACGCGAACCGCAGACAGCGGAACAGATCCCGTCGCTGCTGTTTCCCCGGCTGAAAAATCTCTATAGCCGTCGCGCCGCACGCCTGCGCCATCTGGCGGCAAAAAATCCGCTGGGCGACTATCTGCGCTTTGCTGCGGTTATCGCTCAGGCGCAGGAGATCGTGCTGTACGACCATCCGCTGCGGCTCGATCTGCATCCGCGCCTTGCAGAAAGCGCGCAGCGGAATGAGCCGCCGCTTGATATTCGCCACTATCCACGCGATCGTCACTGGCAGCTGCTGCTGCATTCACTGATTGCGGAACTCAAGCCGGAGATGAGTGGCCAGGCGCTGGCGGTGCTGGAAAATCTGGAAAAATCGTCCGCCAGCGAGCTGGAGACACTTGCCAGCGCGCTGCTGGCGGGTGAATTTAGCCGGGTCAGCAGCGATAAATCCCCTTTCGTCTGGGCAGCGCTGTCGCTTTACTGGGCGCAGATGGCCGCCATGATACCCGGCAAGGTGCGGACGGAACAGGGCGATCACCGGCAGTTCTGCCCGGTCTGCGGCAGCGTTCCGGTCACCGGCCTGGTGCATATGGATATGGCGCAGGAAGGCGTGCGCTACCTGCACTGTAACCTGTGCGAAAGTGAGTGGCACGTCGCCAGTGACCGCTGCTGCAACTGCGAGCAGACGCGCGATCTGCACCTCTGGTCGCTCGATAATCATCAGGCTGCCGTGAATGCAGAAAGCTGCGGCGACTGCGGCACCTATATGAAGCTGCTCTGCCAGGCGAGAGATCCGGCGGTTGAGCCTGTTGCCGATGACCTTGCGTCGCTGGTGCTGGATGCGCGCATGGAGCAGGAAGGCTTTGCCCGCAGCAGCCTGAACCCATTTATGCTCCCTGGCGAGTAGCTGGCCGGGCGCAACCGTTACGTACCGCGTTTTACACGGAGGCTTTGATGAAACTGATAGGCAGCTATACCAGCCCGTTCGTGCGCAAAATTTCAGTGATTCTGCTGGAAAAAGGCATTGTGTTTGAGTTTATCAACCACACGCCGTGGGCTGAAGACAGTCAGGTGCCGCACTACAATCCGCTGGGAAAGGTGCCAGCCCTGATAGATGAGCGCGGATTAACCTGGTACGACTCTTCTGTCATTGCTCAGGTTATTGAACTGCGTAATGACGCGCCAGCGCTGCTGCCTGATGACGCGCTGCGCGCGCTGCAGATACGTCAGCTGGCAAAGCTGGCTGATGGCATTAACGACGCGGCTGTGACCATTGTCCGGGAGCAAATGCGGCCCGGCACGCAGCAGTCTGAAGAGGTGCTACTGCGCAACCGCGAAAAAATTCAGCGCGGCCTGGATGCGCTGGAGGCCGCAGCGGCACAAGCAGAGCTGCTCAATACCGGTACCCTGAATCTGGCGGATATCGCGACCGGCTGCATGATTGGCTATCTGAATTTCCGCCGCGTCCTGCCTAACTGGTGTGTAAACCGTCCGGCGCTGGTCAGGCTGGCGGAAACCCTGTTTCAGCGTGAGAGCTTTGCGCGTACCGTGCCGCCGGCAGGTTAACGGCAATAAAAAAGGGACGATTGCTCGTCCCTTTCGCTACCGCAGCCTGCTGCTGCTTACTGCAGCAGGGAAATGTCTGCCACCTGCAGGAACAGCTGACGCAGCTGTGCCAGCAGCGTCAGACGGTTCACGCGCACGGCATCATCTTCTGCGTTAACCATAACGTTATCGAAGAAGTTATCCACCGCCTCACGCAGCTGTGCCAGCTCCACCAGCGCATCCTGATAGCGGCCCTCTGCAAAATAAGGCTGCAGCTTGTCGCCCAGCGCGGTGACAAAGGTCGCCAGCTGGATCTCAGCGTTCTCTTTCAGCAATGACGCCTGCACGCTGTCGTTCAGCGGATCGCTGGCTTTCGCCAGAATGTTTGATACGCGCTTGTTAGCCGCCGCCAGTGCTGTCGAGGCCTCCAGCGTGCGGAAGTGCGATACCGCTTTCATGCGCGCATCGAAATCTGCCGGGCGGGTCGGACGACGTGCCAGCACCGCCTGAATGGTATCGACGCTGTGGCCCTCTTCCTGATACCAGGTACGGAAACGGCCCAGCATGAAGTCGATCACCTCATCAACCACTTTCGCATTGCTCAGTTTACTGCCATAGAGACGCACGGCTTCTTCGGTCAGGCTCTGCAGATCAAGCGGCAGATTCTTCTCGACGATAATACGCAGCACACCTAACGCGGCGCGGCGCAGCGCAAAGGGGTCTTTGTCGCCTTTCGGATGCTGACCGATACCAAAAATGCCCGCCAGCGTATCCATTTTGTCTGCAATCGCGACGGCACAGGCCACCGGGTTAGAAGGCAGCGCATCGCCAGCAAAGCGCGGCTGATACTGCTCATTGAGCGCTACCGCCACATCTTCCGCTTCTCCGTCATGACGGGCGTAGTGCATACCCATGACGCCCTGGGTGTCGGTAAATTCAAACACCATGTTGGTCATCAGGTCGCACTTGGAGAGCAGGCCGGCGCGGGTTGCGTGATCCACATCTGCACCAATCTGCGCGGCAATCCAGCCTGCCAGCGCCTGAATGCGGTCGGTCTTATCACGCAGCGTGCCCAGCTCTTTCTGGAACAGCACCGTCTCCAGACGCGGCAGGTTATCTTCCAGACGCTTTTTGCGATCGCTGTTGAAGAAGAACTCCGCGTCCGCCAGACGGGGACGCACAACTTTTTCATTACCGGCCACGATCTGCTGCGGATCGCCTGACTCAATGTTGGTCACGAAGATGAAGTTCGGCAGCAGTTTTCCTTCCGGGCTGTAGACCGGGAAATATTTTTGATCGCCTTTCATGGTATAGACCAGCGCTTCCGCCGGCACCGCCAGGAACTTCTCTTCAAACGTTGCCGTCAGCACCACCGGCCATTCCACCAGCGAAGCCACCTCTTCCAGCAGACTGTCGCTGAGATCGGCGACGCCGCCCAGCTGCTGTGCGGCCGCTTCCGCATCCGCCTTGATTTTCGCTTTACGTTCAGCGTAATCAGCCATCACCTTGCCGCGCGCCAGCAGCTGCTGCGGATAGTGATCGGCGTGCTCCAGCGTAAATTCTGGCTCACCCATAAAGCGGTGACCGCGAACGGTGCGTGCTGACTGCACGCCCAGAATAGTCGCCGGGATCAGTTCCTCTCCGAGCAGCAGCGTCACGGTATGCACCGGGCGCACAAACTGGACGTCACTGGCGCCCCAGCGCATCAGTTTAGGGATCGGCAGCTTGCTCAGTGCGGTCGTGACCATTGCCGGCAGCAGCGCGCTGGCCTGCTCACCCTTCACCGCAGCGCGATGCACCAGCCATTCGCCTTTGTCAGTGCTCAGGCGTTCAGCCTGATCAACAGTAATGCCGTTGCCGCGTGCCCAGCCTTCTGCTGCTTTCGTCGGATTACCTGCAGCGTCAAACGCCGCTGCGACAGCGGGGCCGCGCTTTTCAATCTCACGATCGGGCTGTGCCGCCGCCAGTGCCGCCACTTTCAGCGCCAGACGGCGCGGGGCAGCAAACCAGCTGACTTCGCCGTGCGTCAGGCCAGCGCTGTCCAGCTCGGCAGTAAAGTGTGCCGCAAAGGCTTCTGCCAGGCTGCGCAGGGCTTTCGGAGGCAACTCTTCGGTGCCAATTTCCACCAGGAAAGTTTTATCGGTCATGGCTGCCTCTTACTTATTACGGTTGCACATCGGGAAACCCAGCGCCTCGCGTGACGCATAGTAGGCTTCCGCCACAGCTTTCGTCAGGGTGCGAATACGCAGAATATAGCGCTGGCGTTCAGTAACGGAGATCGCCTTGCGCGCGTCGAGCAGGTTAAAGCTGTGTGCCGCTTTCAGAATACGCTCGTAGGCTGGCAGCGGCAGCGGCTTCTCCAGCGCCAGCAGCTGCTGCGCCTCTTTTTCATACTGCTCAAAGCAGCTGAACAGGAAACTGACGTCGGCATACTCGAAGTTATAGGTCGACTGCTCCACCTCGTTCTGGTGAAACACATCGCCGTAGGTGGTTTTGCCAAAGGCACCGTCGCTCCAGGTGAGATCGTAGACGCTGTCCACGCCCTGGATATACATTGCCAGACGCTCCAGGCCATAGGTGATCTCACCCGTGACCGGCTTGCACTCCAGGCCACCAACCTGCTGGAAGTAAGTGAACTGCGTCACTTCCATGCCGTTGAGCCACACTTCCCAGCCGAGGCCCCAGGCACCCAGCGTCGGGTTCTCCCAGTTATCTTCAACGAAACGAATATCGTGGACAGTGGGATCGATACCCAGCTCTTTCAGCGATCCGAGGTAGAGCTCCTGAAGATTGTCCGGGTTAGGCTTAATCACCACCTGGAACTGATAGTAGTGCTGCAGGCGATTAGGGTTTTCGCCATAGCGTCCGTCGGTCGGACGACGTGAAGGCTGCACGTAGGCGCTGGCCATCGGCTCCGGGCCGATAGCGCGCAGGCAGGTCATGGGGTGTGAGGTGCCGGCGCCCACTTCCATGTCCAGCGGCTGGACAATAGTGCAGCCCTGGCGCGCCCAGTAATCCTGCAAGGTCAGGATCAGGCCCTGAAAGGTCTTGGTATCAAACTTTTGCATGTTGAATTCGCACGGGATACGGGTGAATTAAAAAGAGTTCGACAGTATACCCTTTGACCGGGCAATGTGCAGCCGGAAATCCTGAGGCTGTGCGGGCCGCGCGCGCGCTGGCCGCACAGAGGGCTCTGAATTACGGCGTCAGATGTTGTTGAGTGGCGGTACAGCGGCTACCCTTCCACGCACCATCTGTACGCGAGGATCCCATGCCGCAAAAAATTAGCTGGATCGACAACTTACGCGCGGTCGCCTGCCTGATGGTGATCGTGATCCATACCACGACCTGGTATATCACCGGGCCGATGGCGGTCACCGGCATCACCTGGGATGTGACCAACCTGATGAACGCCGCCTCACGCGTCTGCGTGCCGCTGTTCTTTATGATTTCAGGCTACCTGTTTTTTGGCGAGCGCAGCGCGCAGGCGCGGCACCTGATACGCATTGTGCTTTGCCTGCTATTCTACAGCGCGGTTGCGCTGGCGTATATCACCTGGCTGACGCCGATCAGTGAAGGCCGTTCCATTATGAAGCTGCTGCAGAAGCCGGTGTTCTATCATCTGTGGTTCTTCTTTGCGATTATCGGCATCTACCTGCTTTCGCCGCTGATACAGGTCAAAACGGTACAGAAACGCTACGTGGCGCTGCTGGTGGTGGTGCTGGCAGTGGTGGCCAACCCGAATACGGTCAGTCAGTCAGTGGGATCCTTTCGCTGGCTGCCGGTCAATCTCTATGTCAGTGGCGACAGCTTCTACTACCTGTTGTACGCCCTGCTCGGACGCGCTATCGGCTGTATGGAAACAGGGGGCCGGCGGATCAGCTGGCTGGCAGGTAGCGTGTTTATCGCCTGCGTGCTGGGCATCGCACTGGGGACAAAACAGCTGCTGAAAATCAACGGCGCCTTTAACGACACCTGGTATCTTTACTGCGGGCCGCTGGTCTTTATCGCGGCCATCAGCCTGCTGGTCCTGTTTAAAAACAGCCTGAACCAGCGGCCGCTGCCGCTGCTGGCAACCATTTCACGCTATTCGCTGCCGGTATATGGCTTTCACGCGCTGTTTATTCACTATCTGCGCACTCACCATTATGACGATATGTCACGACCCTGGCTCGACCTGCCGTGGGTCTTTGGCGTAACGCTGCTGGGAAGTCTGCTGCTGGCGATGCTGCTAAAACGTATCGATACGCGACAGCTGGTCAGCTGAAAGCGCTGACCGGTGGGCCAGGCGCGCGCATGCCCGCTTTTACCGGTCAGCCAGGTGGCTCTGCCAGTCATGAAACAGCGTCAGCCAGTTTCGTACCGGCAGCTTCAGTTTTTGTCCGGTGCCAAACCCGTGCCCGCCCTGCTGGAACAGATGCAGTTCTGTTTTCACTTTGTGCTCGCGCAGCGCCGCAAACATCAGCAGCGTATTCTGCGGTGAAGCCGTGCCGTCATTCAGCGCCTGGACGAGAAACGTTGGCGGCGTATGCGCACTGACGCGCGCTTCCTGCGACTGCTGCATGATGGTTTGCGGGCTGATGGTTTTGCCATACATCGCGGCACGCGTGCCCGGATGCGTTACGCCATCCTTAAGGGAGAGTACCGGGTAAATAAGCGCGGTGAAGTCAGGACGTGCTGACACGCTGTCCTGCGCATCCTGTGCCGGATAGTTATCACCATCGGGATCGTTACTGAGATTCGCGGCCAGATAAGCCCCCGCTGAGAAACCCATTACGCCAATACGGTCAGCAGCAATATGGTAGTGCGGGGCGCTGGCCCGGATAAGCCGCAGTGCCCGCTGCGCATCGGCAAAAGCCGCCAGGCGATGCTGTGCAGTGCCGTCGTGTGGCATGCGATACAGAAGAACAAATGACGAATAACCCTGACGGCTTAATACTGTGGCGATATTAAGGCCCTCAAGATCTTTCATAATATAAGAAAACCCCCCACCGGGAATGATAAGCACGGCTGTGTGATTATTTTTTCCCGCTGGCGGCACATAAATCATTTCCGGCGAATTAACCTGTGTGACGGCTCGATTATTATCAGCAGGATTTTTACTGAAATTAATAAATTTATTTTGCGTCATGTTTTCGCCTGGCCAGATAGGAATTTCCTTAGCGGCAAAGGCCAGTGGAAGATAAAGCAGTAAAAACGCGCTTATCAGGCGAAAAAAAATCATTCTTCTGGCTCCATATTATTAATAAAAACAATCACAAACCTGCCCTGCGCTCTGCCTTTTCTTTACGACTGAGGCTCGGCAACTCTCTGAAAAGGAAAAATATCAGCGGCAGAATTTGAAAATAGCAGAAAGCGGATGAATAATAATCCCGGCAGTAATCTGATAAAATACCGGGCCAGGAAAAATTAGACTTTTCTCATGTTTACCAAAACATAGCCCTATGTTATAAGTGCATTTTAAACTATAAGAATCTGTGACCATGGGAATTTACTGGATCATAAGTCTTAGCCTGACTTTCGTCGCTATTGTCGAAATCATGTTAAGTAAAAATGAAAACACAGCACATATCAGGACGTGGCTTTATTTTATTGCTGTTGTAGTACTTTTTACTTTTGGCGGCATCCGTGGCCTGGGAACCGGCCTTGATGACTTCCAGTATCGCGACTTCTATGCACAGTTTCTCGATAAAATTATTATCGAGGGATTCTGGCGCGCCGTGGTCGAGTTTCGCTATGAGCCTGCTATTTATGCGATTGCTGGTGCAACGCGCGTTTTTACGGCCAATGCTGACATCTTTATCTTTGTTATCGCCTTCATCGCGGTATGCGTTAACGCGCACTATTTCCGCAAGCTGACGCCCCTGCCGCTGGTCGCGCTGGCCGTCTACTCGGCGCACCTGTTTATCAACAAAGACATGAACCAGATCCGCTTTGGTCTCTGCTCGGCGTTTCTGCTCGGCTTTATCTGGCATATGTCGCGTCGCAGTAAATCGGGTATGGTGACCACGTTTCTGCTGTCGTTTTTCTGCCACGCAACGGCTGTTGTCGCGCTGCTTATTCCGATGGCGATGATTATCCGCAAAAACAAATATGTGCCGATTGCGATCGTTGTTATCAGCCTGCCGCTGGCATTTATGGGAAGCTCGGCGCTGATTACCGCACTCTCCAGCCATCTGGGATCACTCGGCGACAGGGCCATGGGTTATGCCGATGCGGAGTCGCGCCAGGAGCAGGGTATTCTGACGCTCTCTAACCTGAAGAACATTGGTTTTGTCTTTATCTTCAGCTATATGCTGCTGAGCGATAAGATCAGAAACGCCGATCCGGCAAAATTTAACACTTACTATATTCTGGCGATTACGTTCGCCATCGGCAGTGGCCTGCGTATGGCGCTGCAGGACTATGCTTCTGGCGGCCGCCTGGCAAACTACCTGCTGCAGGTTGAGCCCGTGCTGATCTCGCTCTGCATCTGGGAAACCAAAAAGCTGCGAAAGGTGATTGCCGTAGCGATAACCGTGCTGATGGTGCTCTACTACCTCTACTACAACACCATGGCCAGTAAGCAATCGATCGTCGGCTATGAGGTCTCACGCAGCTTCCAGCTGTTCCGTTAATCGTTAAAAACGCTAACCCACCGGTTAGCGTTTTTAATTTATCCCCTTTCCTTTCCGCTCTACCAGGGAAATTCTGAATATCATGCCGGCCTTATACATCACTTGATTTTTCTATCATTTAAAACTCTAATAGTTTACGTCTGCCACGGCAGATCCAGACGCTTTTAATCAGAACACCATCCGGTACAGGCGCTTTAATTAGTGTTACAGCGCGTTGTCATTTCATTAAAAAGAACACTGATATGAACGAAAAAAATAATTTTGATATTGTCAGGCTTTCGCTCGCCTTTATCGTTTTGCTGGTTCACTCAGCTGAAGTCACCAGGAATGCTGACATTCGTTTCCTTGCACACTATCTGAATAGCGATTTTGCTGTGAAAGGATTTTTTGCAATAAGCGGATTTCTTATTGCAAAAAGTTACTTAAGAAGCCGCTCACTGAACTCCTATTTTATTAAGCGTGCCCAGCGTATTCTGCCCGCTTATATATTTGTAATCCTGATGTGTTTTACGATTGGCCTGTGCCTGACTACGCTGCCGCTGATGGATTTCCTGAAACATCGTGAAACGATTAAGTATTTGGTGGCAAACTTTACCTTTCTGAATTTTATTCAGGCTTCGCTGCCAGGGGTGTTTACTGATAACCCGAATCAGCCGATGGATGGCTCACTCTGGACCATTAAAGCAGAACTGACGCTCTACGTGCTGTTGCCCTTTATCGTTCCGCTGATGAAGCGTAATCCGCTGAAAGTCTGGGGCGTGATCTTCCTCGTTTCCTGCGCCTGGTTCTTCTATTTTACTTCTGTCTATAGCGGTCCCAAAGCAGATACCCTGGCGAAGCAGTTTGTCGCCCTCTCCTCGTACTTCTTCTTTGGCAGCCTGCTGGCGGTACACAAGCCCGCTTTTGATCGGCTGAAGATGATTACGCTGGTATCGATGGCGGCGTGGCTGCTGTGCAAACGCAGCGAGTATGCATTTATCATTGAGCCGGTTGCGTTCTCTTCAGTGGTGATTTTCTGCTGTACCAGCCTGTGCCGTGAGATAAAAATCAGCCAGTTTGGCGATCTTTCGTATGGCATGTACCTCTATCACTGGCCAATTATTCAGGTACTGCAGCATTTTGGTGTGTTCAGCGCTAACGCCTTTGCCGGCCTGCTGCTGACCATCGTCATGACTCTGGCACTGGCGTGGACTTCATGGACCCTGCTGGAAAGCCGTTTCCTGAAACGGGCGCATCACACGCCGCCTTCTATCGTGCCGCCGGCCGCTGCTCGCGACTAAATCAGCCTGCGCAGGCCACCGCCGGGTGGCCTGCATCGGTTCAGATGGTTTGTCCCCGGGTCAGCCGGAAAGCCAGCTCCACCTGCTCTGCCGCTGATGGCTGACCACTGCTCTGCTGCAATATCCTTTCCGTGGCAATTTTGCCCATCTCAAAGCGTGGCGTGATCACGCTGGCCAGCCCCGGCGTTGTGACCTGACCGATATCAAGCCCGTGAAAACCGGCTATCGCCAGCGTCTGCGGTACGGCGATGCCGGCCTGATGACACGCCTGCAGTACGCCAACGGCCAGATCGTCGTTAGTGCAGAAAATAGCGTCCATTTGCGGATAGCGCTGGCGCGCCTGCGCCATCATTTCATTACCGGCGGAAACAGAAGAGATGCGCTTTGGCACAATACGCCCCGCAGGTCGCTGCGCCTGCAGCATTGCGTCACGGTAGCCCGCGTAGCGCTGCTCGTCCCGGTGATCGGACATGGCGCCAAAATAGATAATGTGCTGCTTGCCGCTCTTCAGCAGCAGGCGGGTCATCTCAAACCCGGCGCGATAATTATCGAAGCCCACATTGATTCGCCCGGGCGCTGTGCCCAGCCCCATCACTTCAGCCACCGGCACGCTTGCGGCCTGCAGATATTTTTCAGCCCGCAGCGTATGTACCGTTCCGGTCAGTATCAGGCCTTTGACACCCAGAGCAAGCACGGTGGCAATCTGCTCCTCTTCGCGCTGTAAATCGTAGTCATAACTGACCACCAGCGTCTGATAGCCCTGCGTATGCGCTACCGACTCCACTCCCGCCAGCACATCTGCAAAAATCTGATTATAGAAAGAGGGGATCAGCACGCCGATGCGCGGTGCGCGTGGCGCAACCGGACTCTCTCTTTCTGCCTCGTACCCGATTTCAGTGATCACTGCCGCAATGCGCCCGGCGGTGGCGGGTTTCACTTTTTCCGGAGTGCGCAGAAAGCGGCTCACCGTCATTTTGGTCACGCCTGCCAGCGTGGCAATATCATCCAGCGTGATGCGCTGCGTTTTCATGATGCGTTCCGTAACAAGGGGTGGCTTAGCCTGATCTGTCAGCAATGTGGCAAAGAAGGTGGTGCACGGGGTTAATAATCTGCCTGTTCATACTGCGCAATAACAGCCAGTGCCAGCCCCTGGGCCGGCTCAAGACGCTGCGACAGAAAATGGAGGGTAGTATGCGCGTGAGTGAACGCCAGCGTACTGGCCTGCATCGTCTGCTTTACGGCATCCCTGAAAACAGATGCGCTGTTCCACGGCGCATCAATAATAATACAGGCCGGGTTGACCAGCTGCATGACCTGACTCAGCGCAAACCCCAGATGCCCGCCCGCTTCGCTCATCAGCGGATTGAAAAGTAAAGGGTCACTCTCGCCCTGCTGCCAGCGCAGGCCCGGCTTGCGTTTGCTCAGCTGCTGCTGAATGGCGGGTTGGCTAATCAGGGTCTCAAGACACCCCCGGCGACCACAGCTGCAGAGCAGGCCCTCGCGCTGCACCCGCAGATGACCGATTTCTCCGGCGGTCCAGCTGCTGCCGGTAAACAGCGCGCCACGATCGATCAGCGCCCCGCCCACGCCCTCAGCGATACGCAGATAAAAATGGCTCTGCGTCTTACTGAGCTGCAGCTGCTGTACAGAGAGCAGTGCGGCAGCCTTGACGTTGTTGAGCACCTGCAGCGGCAGGCGGACGCAGCGTTGCAGCGGCGCCAGCACCGCCACGTTCTCCCAGCCCAGTGGCGCAGAGAAGTGTACAAAGCCGCGCTGTGAATCAATGATGCCCGGCAGACCAATGGCAATTCCTGTCAGCTCCGGATGCGCAGCACATAATGTCTGACACACTTCGGCCAGCTCCTGCAGCAGCCGCTCTGGTACGGCCGTTTCGGTGCGCCACGTCTGTTCCGCAATGACCTGTGAGAAATAATCGCGTACCTGCCAGTGAATCGTCTGCCGCGCCACCATGATGCCAGCGCTTTTTAGTTTTTCCGGCCGCAGGGCGATCTCTATTTTGGGCCGCCCTGCGGCCGCTACGCTGACCGGCCCCAGCTCGCGGACCAGCCCCTGCGCCAGCAGGTCATCAATAATCAGTGAAACCGTGTTTTTGCTCAGATCCAGCGCCCGGGCAATGTCCTGACGGGAGGTGACACGGGTGGAACGCAGCTGCGTCATGACCCGCTTCATATTATTCAGCCGAAGTACCGCTGGTCCTTTACCGCCTGCTTTCATGGCACCTTCACCTGACAAAGAGATACGGTTCAGTTTAGCAGCCCGGCATCACCTGGCGCGCAGGCTGCAGCGCAGTTTACGCGTTTCAGCTATCAATATTCATCACCACGCACGCGGCTGCGGTAGCTCTCCCAGTCGAAGCGTACCCACAGGCTGTTTCCCAGCCGCATCCGGTCCATTACGCGCTCGCCCAGCAGGCTGTTCATCCCTGCCGGATCGAGATTAGAGAGCATGCCGGTAGGGCGCTTTGAGGAAGAACGTCGATCAACAATCTGATTAATAATCACTTTCTCGTAGCGCGACTCGCTCTGCATGCCGATCTCATCGATCACCAGCAAATCAACCAGAGTAAGATCCTGCAGCAGCCGCTCTTCTGTGATATCACTGCCGCCGCTGAACGTGCCCTTCATGCTGGACATCAAATCGGCCACCGTCACAATCAGTACGCTCTTGCCGCGAATGATCAAATCATTCCCAATCGCCGCTGCCAGATGGTTCTTGCCGGTGCCGGGCCGGCCGGTAAAAACAAAGCTGGCAATACTGTTTTCAAATCCGGCCGCGTACTCGCGCGCCAGCATCAGCGCTTTGCGCTGCCCGTCATTCTCGACGCGATAGTTGTCAAAAGAGCAGTTCATATGCAGTTCGCGAATACCGGAGCGGCCCATGATGCGCTGCATCTTCATGGCGCGGTTTTCACGCACGATTGCTTCTGAGCGCAGACGGCCCTGCTCCTGATTCCACGCCAGCAGTTCAGCACCATTCTTAAACTTTGGCTGCACATCTGCCGGCATGATTTTTTTCAGGCGATTGAAAAGATTGGTCGGAGTTTTCATTACTCACCTCGGAAACCATCGGGAATATCGTAATCAGTATTGTCGATACGCGTAATATCGCGTTTTGGCTGACCACCATTGCCGGCACGGTGCATCTGTACGCTGCGTGCCAGCTTCTGCTGCCACTGCACATGATGAAACGGCCGCCCTTCTGCCTGCCAGTAAGCCACAAAGGTGGCCAGTTCAGCAGGCGTCACCGGCTCGCTGAGTGCCACACCCCATACGGCTGCCTGACGCTGAAAATCGCTGTCGGGCTGCCACCCCTGATACATGGCAAACTTACCTGCCGGGATAGCCAGCGCTGCGCTATCCGGCTGAAACAGACTGTCATCCAGCGCGACATCGCTGGGTTGCTGTGTTGCCGCTTCCAGCGCCAGCAGCGCCGCCAGGCGCTGCGGCGTAACCGCATAAAAAGCGGGCGCGTTATCCTGCAGCACGGCCAGCGTACCATTATCGGCCTGATTCAGTGCGGCAAGCGGATCGCGGCAGAAGCTGTCCAGACCGGCCAGCGTTGAAGATAAGATTTTTACGGACATGAAGAGACCTGACGTTGAGCATTCCGGGGCGCCAGATAACCCGGCGCCAGACAGACAGTGTACCTGTTTTAACACCGGGGATCGTCATAAAAGCAGGAATTAGCGCGGAGCGTAACGGGCATGGCTTAGCGCAGGCGAGACGCTATCTCGGGCCGCATCCTGCTGTGTAACACGCGTCTGCCACAGGTAGCGCAGCGATGCGATCAGGCAGAGACTGTAACCAAAGAGTTCGCAGCCCTCTTCGGCCATGTTCTTCACGACCCGGTTATACCCTTCCAGCATCAGCTGCTGCCAGAGCTGATGCATACCGAACAGCCGGGAAAACACCAGTATGGCCAGTAAGCCCGCAGCCATCATCTGCCAGCTGCGGTGCTGCAGCAGCGCAGCCAGGCCGGGCAGAATCTGCGCCGGCGTGCGCAGCGCCAGCGCCAGTGAGGCTGCGGTGGTCGCCAGCGCAAACCAGAGCCAGGCACCGTGCTGAATCAAATCAAACAGATAATCGAGCTCGCGTATCAGCATGCAACTGTAAAATCCGCCCACCAGAATCAGCGCGCTGCGCTGCTGCGGTCGCTGCGACGCGGCGCGAAAGAAAAGCGCAGCAAGCAGAGTCAGCATCACCGCCTGTGTGATTTCCGTAAACGACGTTTCGTGTAGCGCGTTGTGCATCCACGCCACATCGATGTATACCATCGACATGCAGAAAACCAGAAGCGATCCACTGATGAGAAAGGCCGCCATCTCGCGGCTAATAAGAGTAATATGTTCACGCATTATAATGTAACCAAATAAGAAAATAATTAGCGCGCTTAGTATATTTCACCTGACTCGTTGCGCTTCTCATTTGGTGCCGGTTTTCAGCCTCGCCGGTTAACGTCCGCAGCAGAACCAGGGAGCAGAACATGCAGCGATGTGGCTGGGTAACAGCAGATCCGCTTTACGTGAATTATCATGACCAGGAGTGGGGCGTGGCGCAGCGAGACAGGCGCGCCCTGTTTGAGATGATCTGCCTTGAAGGGCAGCAGGCGGGCCTTTCCTGGATCACCGTGCTGAAAAAGCGTGAAAACTACCGTCAGGCGTTTCATGATTTTGAGCCGGCAGCCGTGGCGCGGATGAACGAGAAAGATATCAACCGTCTGATGCAGGAGAGCGGGCTGATCCGCCATCGCGGTAAGCTGGAAGCGATTGTCCAGAACGCACGTGCCCTGCTGGCGCTGGAAGCAGAGGGCGAAGGCTTTCCCTGCTTTATCTGGTCATTCGTGAACGATCGCCCCATTTTGCACCATTATGCTGATTACCGGCAGGCACCGGTTACTTCCGAACCGGCAATAGCGCTCTCAAAAGCCCTGAAGCAGCGCGGCTTCAAATTTATCGGCCCCACAATATGCCACGCATTTATGCAGGCCTGCGGGCTGATTAACGATCATCAGACGACCTGTTTCTGCCATCCTGATAATCTTTAACGCAAAAAGTTACATTTTCAGATTCAGCCTCACGAATTTCCCTATCTTTGAACGGCATAATAGTGGCTTTCCGGGACTGTTACCCATAAGTATATTGAGGGACTGATGATGAAAAAGCGTGCTCTGACGCTGGCCTTATTTGTAAGCGGCAGCCTTGCGCTGTCGGGTTGTACTACCAATCCTTATACCGGCGAATCGCAGGCGGGTAAATCCGGAATTGGTGCGGGTCTGGGCGCCGTCGTCGGTGCCGGAGTAGGCGTGCTCTCCTCCTCCAAAAAAGATCGTAAAAAAGGTGCGCTGATCGGCGCGGCATCTGGTGCAGCGCTGGGTGGCGGCGTGGGGTATTACATGGATGTTCAGGAAGCAAAACTGCGTGACAAAATGCGCGGTACGGGCGTCAGCGTAACCCGTCAGGGCGACAACATTGTTCTGAATATGCCAAACAATGTGACCTTTGACTCCAGCAGCGCGACGCTGAAAACGGCCGGTGCTAACACCCTGAACGGCGTGGCAATGGTGCTGAAAGAGTATCCAAAAACTGCTGTTAACGTTGTCGGCTATACCGACAGCACCGGGTCGCGCGCGCTGAATATGCGTTTGTCGCAGCAGCGTGCTGAAAGCGTGGCCAGCGCGCTGGTGCTGCAGGGCGTAGCACAGAATCGCCTGCGTACGCAGGGCATGGGTCCGGATAACCCGGTTGCCAGCAACAGCACTGAAGAGGGGAAAGCGCAGAACCGCCGCGTTGAGATCACTCTCAGCCCGCTGAACTAAGTACCCAGCCGGCCTGCGCCCGCAGGCCGGTTTTCTGAACCCTTCCGGAAATAACTGGAAACCCTTCCAGAAAAGTGTGTATACTGCCTTCGCTGTCTGAATACTACACTGGATCATACCAGCGTGACGAAAACTTAACCGGTCGGATACGCCCATGTCACTCAAAGCGATCGCTACCGCTCTTGGCCTCTCTGTTACCACCGTCAGTCGCGCGTTAAACGGCTACGATGACGTGGCGGAAACAACACGACAACGCATTCAGGATGAAGCGCGCCGCCGCGGTTATCGTCCAAACATTGCGGCACGCCGCCTGAAAACCGGCCGGGCAAATGCCGTCGGGCTGGTATTACCCGTCAGCACTGCCTCGCTTAACGACAGCTACTACAGCGACATGCTGCTGACGCTGGATCGGTGTCTTGCGCGTCAGGATATTGACCTGCTGCTGCTGCCTGATAAACCGCGCGATCAGCAGCGCAATTTACTGCGCATGCTGCGCAGCGGCGCGCTTGATGCGCTGATCGTTACCCATACCACCCCGCACGACGCCCGCCTGCAGCGCCTGCAGCAGAAAGGGTTTCGCTTTCTTACCCTCGGCCGTAGTGAGCTGCCGCAGCCCTACGCCTGGTTCGATTACGATAACTATGCGGGGGCACAGCTGGCGGCACAGCACGCCCTGCAGCAGGGACTGAGCAGGCTTGCCTGGCTCGGCACCGATGAGCCGGGCACCTATATCATCGATCGCCGCCGCGGCTTTCTGGATACGCTGCAGGCTGCCGCACAGCCCGCAGAATTTGTCGCGTCACTGCCGCCCACCCGTCGTGCCGGTCTGCAGCAGACGCTCGCCTGGCTACGCCATCCAGCGCCACCGCAGGCCATTATCACCGACTGCAGCACGCTCGGCGAGGGCGCTGCAATTGCGCTCCAGCAGCAGCAGCGGCTCTCCGGTACCGGCGCGATAGCGCTCTACGTATATGACGGTCTGCCCCATGACTCGATCATTGATCATCCGGTTAATGTGATTCTGCAAATCTCTCAGCAGCGTATCGGCGAATGCGTGGCGGAGATGGTGCTGCAGCTGCTGGCAGACAGACCGGTTACCGAGTTACAGACGCTCTGGCAGCCGGTTTTGCGCCTGGCCGCTGACGCCTGATGATGGCGTGCCGCGCGTGCTGTGGTAGTCTTCGCCTGATTTAACTTCTCAGGGATATGCAATGAAAACCAGGCCGCCACGCGCCACAATCAGCGATGTTGCCCGCACGGCAAATACCGGTAAAACCAGTGTTTCCCGCTATCTGAACGGGGAAGAACACCTTCTCTCGCCCGATCTGAAAACCCGCATTGAACAGGCAATTGACGCGCTGAATTATCGTCCCAGCCAGATGGCGCGCGGCCTGAAACGCGGCCGCACGCGATTAATTGGCCTGATCATTGCAGATATTACCAATCCCTATTCTGTGGATGTGCTGAGCGGTATTGAAGCCGCCTGCCGCGCCCGCGGTTTTACGCTACTGATGTGTAACACCAACAATGAGGTCGATCTGGAGCAGCACTATCTGCAGCTGCTGAGCAGCTATCAGGTTGAGGGTATTGTGGTTAATGCAGTGGGTATGCATGAGGTAGTGCTCAACCGGCTGCAGCAGTCAATGCTGCCGATGGTGCTGATCGACCGTAAAATTCCTGAGTTCGCCTGCGATGTCGTCGGACTGAATAACCAGGAAGCAGCCTGCCACGCCACGCGCCATCTGCTGGATAACGGCTATAACGCACTGCTGTTTCTCAGTGAGCCGCTGGGCAGCGTCAACACCCGCCGCGAACGCCTGCGCGCCTTTTTCGCCACCGCAGGCGCTGCGCCGGACGCGGTGGCGGAGAATGCGGAAGTACCGCTGCATCAGCCCGCCCCTCTGGAGCAGGCGCTGCTGAACTTCTATCAGCAGCATGCCGGCAGACGCGTCGCCGTGATAGCCGCCAATGGGGCCCTGACGCTGCAGGTGGCCCGGGCGCTCCAGCGCCTGGAGCTGGTCTGGGGTAAAGATATCGGCCTGCTGGGGTTTGATGAACTGGAGTGGGCGGCGCTGGCCGGCGTCGGTATCACCACGCTGCGTCAGCCTACGTGGCAGATTGGCTATGCGGCGCTGGAACAGGTGATCACCCGCATTGACGGCAGCGATGCGCCCATACGGGATCAGGTTTTTTCCGGCGAGCTGATCGTTCGCGGGTCGAGCCAGCCGCTGCGCTGAGATCGGGACCTGATACTGACTTCGTGAGCAGGATCATAAATCCGCAGTCTGCGTCTTTCCTTTGGAACCGGTTCCATCTAACGTTTTCTTAACGATTGGGAGGCAGTTTGGTGCCCGGAGAGACGTAATGAGACCAGAAATTATTGTAGTGACTGCCGCCTATGGCGCGCATAAAATTGCCGAGCTTGGCGGGCAGATCCGCCTGCTGCCGCTGATCAAAGCGGCCGGCGCTGACGGCGTTGAGATCCGTCGCGAGCTGTTCAGCGACACTGAGCTGCTGCAGCTGCCGGAACTGGGCCAGACGGCGCGTGAGCAGTCGCTGCAGGTCAGCTACTCGGTACCGGAATCGCTGTGGCTGGCAGATGGTGCACTCAACCCACGCCTGGCACAGTTTTTCCAGGAAGCAGAACAGCTCGGTGCGCAGCGGCTGAAGCTCGCTATCGGCCACTTTGTTCAGCTGGCTGACCCGCAGCTGGTGGAAATCCTCGCGTCTACGTCTGTGACGCTGGTTATTGAGAACGATCAGACTGCTGACAGTACGCTGGCGCCGATGCTGCGCTTTTTTCACCATACCTGCGATGCCGCGCTGCCGCTGGATATGACATTTGACATGGGAAACTGGCTCTGGACGGGCGAGGATGCGCTGCAGGCCGCTCACCAGCTCAGTCGCTATGTCAGCTATGTGCACGTTAAGGCGGCGGTTGCGCATCGTGACTCGTTTCGTGCTATCGCCCTTGATGAGGCGGATGAGAGCTGGCGCACGCTGCTGCACGCCCTGCCCGCTGATGCACCGCGCGGTATTGAGTTTCCGCTGGAAGGCGGCGATCTGCTGGCGGTAACCCGCCACTATGTTGACCTGCTGCGTGCCGCGTGAGGAGCCTGCCATGACACACCATTCTCAACTTGATGTCGTTACCATTGGCGAAGCGATGGCGATGTTTATCGCGCAGCAAACCGGTGACCTGGCAGCGGCAGAGCGCTTTATCAAGCGTATTGCCGGTGCCGAACTGAACGTTGCCATTGGCCTGGCGCGGCTTGGCCTGCAGGTTGGCTGGGTCAGTCGTGTAGGTGATGACAGCTTCGGACGCTTTACGCTGCAGCAGCTGGCAAAAGAAAACGTTGATCACCGCTGTGTAACCACGGATCCCCGCTACCGTACCGGCTTTCAGCTGAAAGCACGCGTTGACGACGGCTCCGATCCGGAAGTGGAATATTTTCGCAAAGGATCGGCGGCAAGCCATCTCTCACCGGAAGATTTCAATCCGGACTATTTTGGCAGCGCGCGCCACCTCCATCTGAGCGGCGTGGCCGCTGCACTCTCTGACTCCTCGCTGGCGCTGCTGCAGTATGCAGCGCAGTCCATGCGCGCGCAGGGCAAAACCATCTCTTTCGATCCTAACCTGCGTCCGGTGCTGTGGCGCAGCGAAACAGAGATGCGTCAGCAGCTTAATGCGCTGGCAGAGTATGCCGACTGGGTGCTGCCGGGTGAAAAAGAGGGCTATATCCTGACCGGCTATCGCCAGCCGGAAGCCATTGCTGATTTCTACCTCGATAAAGGCGTGAAAGCCGTGGTGATCAAAACCGGCTGCGACGGCGCCTGGTATAAAACGGCACAGGGCGAAAAAGGCGTGGTCGCCCCGGTGCTGGTCGACAACGTGGTGGATACCGTAGGCGCAGGCGACGGGTTTGCCGTAGGCCTGATCAGCGCCCTGCTGGAAGGTAAAACGCTGCCGCAGGCGATTCTGCGCGGCAACAAAATCGGATCGCTCGCTATTCAGGTAGCGGGCGACAGCGAAGGTTTACCCACCCGCGCGGCGCTGGGTGATTACTGATCTACTGCGCCGGCACAATACTACTTACCCTACAACACTATTATTCTGAGGCGCATCCACGGAATGTGCCCGCCTCAACCAGAGGAGTCACGCATGAAATCGCAGACAATCGCGCCAAAACGCTGGTGGTATATCATGCCCATCGTGTTTATCACCTACAGTCTGGCGTATCTGGACCGGGCGAACTTCAGCTTCGCCTCTGCCGCCGGCATCAATGACGATCTCGGCATTACCAAAGGCATGTCATCGCTGCTGGGCGCGCTGTTTTTTCTCGGCTACTTTTTCTTTCAGATCCCTGGTGCTATCTATGCCGAGCGTCGCAGCGTAAAAAAACTGATTTTCTGGTGCCTGATCCTGTGGGGTGGCTGCGCTTCGCTGACCGGTATCGTCAGTAACATTCCGATGCTGGCGGCGATCCGCTTTATCCTCGGCGTGGTAGAAGCGGCCGTCATGCCCGCGATGCTGATCTATATCAGTAACTGGTTTACTAAATCAGAGCGCTCGCGCGCCAATACCTTTCTGATCCTCGGCAACCCGGTCACCGTACTGTGGATGTCAGTAGTATCCGGCTATCTGATTAATGCCTTTGGCTGGCGTGAGATGTTTATCATCGAAGGTTTTCCGGCGGTGATCTGGGCCATCGCCTGGTGGTTCCTGGTGCAGGACAAACCGGCGCAGGCAAAATGGATGAGCGATGAGGAAAAAGCCGCGCTGCAGGCGCAGCTGCAGAAAGAGCAGGAAAATATCAAAGCGGTGCGCAACTACAGTGAAGCGTTTCGCAATCGCAATGTGATCATTCTTTGCATGCAATATTTTGCCTGGAGTATTGGCGTATACGGCTTTGTGCTGTGGCTGCCTTCCATTCTGCGCAACGGCACGCAGATGGGTATGGTGGAAGCGGGCTGGCTCTCAGCGGTGCCTTATCTGGTCGCCACTATCGCTATGGTGGTGGTGTCGTGGGCGTCAGATAAAACGCAAAACCGTAAACTGTTTGTCTGGCCGCTGCTGCTGATTGGTGCCCTGGCGTTCCTCGGCTCTTATCTGGTAGGTCCGGGCAATTTCTGGCTCTCCTATGCGCTGCTGGTGATTGCCGGCGGAGCCATGTATGCCCCTTATGGTCCTTTCTTTGCCATCATTCCGGAAATGCTGCCACGCAACGTTTCAGGTGGTGCTATGGCGCTGATTAACAGCATGGGCGCACTGGGTTCCTTTATCGGTTCATGGATTGTCGGCTATCTTAATGGAGCAACCGGCAGCCCGGCCGCGTCTTATATCTTCATGGGTTCAGCCCTGCTGGTTTCGGTCTGGCTGACGCTGATCGTCAAGCCTGCCGCAAACAAAACGCCGCCAATTCCCGGGGCGAAGCACGCCTGAAAGCGTAAGAAATGACTTCTCCGGGCGGCACCTGCCGCCCGTCACCTATTTCTACAGGAAGCTATTCATGAAACCTGCTGTGATCCTCTACAAAAGCCTGCCTGACGATCTGCGCCGCCAGCTCGACACCCATTTTCGCGTCACTGAAGTAAAAGATGTCACACCAGAAACGGTGCATCAGCATGCAGACGCCTTTGCACAGGCAGAAGGCATTATCGGTTCCGGTGGCAAGGTCGATGACACGCTGCTGTCGCATATGCCGGCGCTGCGCGCCTGCTCCACGGTCTCTGTCGGCTACGACAACTTTAACGTTGATGCGCTGAATCAGCGCAAGGTGCTGCTGATGCACACCCCGACGGTACTGACCGAAACCGTAGCTGATACCATGATGGCACTGGTACTGAGCACCGCACGCCGCGTGGCCGAGCTGGACAAATGGGTCAAGGAAGGGAACTGGAAAAAGAGCATCGGTCCGGATCTGTTTGGCACCGACGTTCACCATAAAACCATGGGAATTCTGGGCATGGGCCGTATTGGTCTGGCGCTGGCGCAGCGCGCCCATTTTGGTTTTGGCATGAATATTCTCTATAACGCCCGCCGTCAGCATGAAGAAGCAGAGAGCCGTTTTCAGGCGCGCGCCTGCGATCTGGAGACGCTGCTGAAAGAGAGTGATTTCGTCTGCATCAGTCTGCCGCTGACCGAACAGACACACCACATGATTGGTGCTGCGCAGCTGCAGCTGATGAAACCCGGCGCGATTCTGATCAACGCGGGTCGCGGCCCGGTCGTGGATGAGCAGGCGCTGACGGCCGCGCTGAAAGCGGGCACCCTGCTGGCGGCCGGACTGGACGTTTTTGAGGTGGAACCCGTTCCCGCTGAGGCGGAGATCCTTACCCTGCCGAACGTGGTGACGCTGCCGCATATTGGTTCCGCCACGCACGAGACGCGTTACGGCATGGCCCGTGATGCGGTTGAAAACCTGATCGCCGCGCTGACCGGTACACCGGATAAAAACTGCGTTAACCCGCAGGTTCTGCGCTGATGCGACCGCTTTAGCCATTGCGCCCGCCTGCGGCGGGCGTTATGGTGGTTTTCTCCATTCTCTTTCACAAAATTTTTACTTCCTATGTCCTTTTCTCAGTTCGGCGACAAATTTACGCAACCCACCGGTATCTCCCGTCTGATGGAAGATATGGGAGAGGGGCTGCGCACTCCCGGCACCATCATGCTGGGCGGCGGTAACCCGGCACAGATCCCGGCGATGAATGACTATTTTGATCAGCTGCTGCTGCAGATGCATAAAGATGGCACGCTGAGCGAGGCGCTGTGCAACTATGACGGCCCGCGCGGCAAGGCGCAGCTGCTGGCATCGCTTGCCACCCTGCTGCGCGAGCAGTTCGGCTGGCCCATCACGGCGCAAAATATTGCGCTCACCAACGGCAGCCAGAGTGCGTTTTTCTACCTGTTTAATCTGTTTGCCGGACACCGCGCCGACGGCAGTAAAAAGCGCGTACTGTTTCCGCTGGCGCCGGAATATCTTGGTTACGCCGACGCCGGTCTCGAGGAGGGATTGTTTGTTTCAGCGAAGCCCACCATCGAGCTACTGCCAGAGGGACAGTTTAAATATCATGTCGATTTCGATCATCTGCCGCTGAATGAGGATATCGGGCTGATTTGCGTCTCGCGCCCGACTAATCCGACCGGCAACGTGATCACTGATGATGAGCTGTTGCAGCTGGATGCGCTGGCACAGCAGCACGGTGTGCCGCTGTTAATTGATAACGCCTACGGCGTGCCCTTCCCCGGTATTATCTTTAGCGAAGCGCGCCCGCTGTGGAATCCCAATACCATTCTCTGCATGAGCCTTTCCAAACTCGGCCTGCCTGGCGCACGCTGCGGGATCATTATTGCTGATGAAAGCACCATTGGCGCGCTGGGCAATATGAACGGCATCATCAGTCTGGCCCCCGGCAGCATTGGTCCGGCGCTGGCAAACGAAATGATTGTCCGCGGCGATCTGCTGCGCCTGTCTGATGAGGTTATCCGCCCGTTTTATCAGGCTAAAGTGGCAGAGACGCTGGCGATCCTGCGCCGCTATCTGCCCGAAGATCGCTGCCTGATCCACAAGCCAGAGGGGGCCATTTTCCTCTGGCTCTGGTTCCGCGATCTGCCTATCACCACTGAAGTGCTCTACCAGCGTCTCAAGGCGCGCGGTGTGCTGATGGTGCCAGGCCACTTTTTCTTTCCGGGACTGGAGCAGGCGTGGCCGCATACGCATCAGTGCATGCGCATGAACTATGTGCCGGAAGCGGCAAAGATTGAGCGTGCAGTACAGATTCTGGCGGAGGAGCTGGAGCGCGCACTCCGCGAGGCCGAAAGCGTTACGCTACCCTCAGACGGGAACCGGGTTTAAGCGCCCGGAACCGCCTGCAGCCTGAGAACAGGAAGCCCTTATGTCCGTAAAAGATATGCTGTTAGCGCTGTGCGTCGTCGTGGCGTGGGGCGTCAATTTTGTGGTGATCAAACTCGGGCTGCAGGGCATGCCGCCTTTTCTGCTGGCAGGATTGCGCTTTGCACTGGTGGCGTTTCCGGCTCTGCTTTTTGTAAAGCGTCCGGCTATTCCGCTGCGCTGGCTGGTGACCTATGGCATGACGATCAGCTTCGGACAGTTTGCCTTCCTGTTTTTAGCCATCAAGCTTGGCATGCCCGCCGGGGTCGCCTCGCTGGTGCTGCAGGCGCAGGCGTTCTTCACCCTGCTGCTGGGCGCGCTGCTGCTGGCTGAGAAGCTGCGCTGGAATCACATTACCGGCATTGTGATTGCGACGCTGGGTATGTATCTGCTCGCCAGCGCCGGTATGACTGGCCAGACGGCAGGCGGCATTACCCTGACAACCATGCTGCTGACGCTGGCGGCGGCGGCCTCCTGGGGGCTGGGCAATATCACCAATAAAGTCATTCTGCGCAATCACCGTGTGCCGGTAATGTCGCTGGTAGTATGGAGCGCGCTGGTGCCGGTTATTCCCTTTTTCGCCTGCTCGTGGTGGTTTGAAGGCAGGACGCTAATCGTGCACAGCCTGCAGGGAATTTCACTGCAGACTATTCTGGCGCTGATCTATCTTGCGTTTATCGCCACTATCATCGGTTATGGCATCTGGGGCCGGCTGCTGAGCCGCTATGAAACCTGGCGCGTCGCGCCGCTGACGATGCTGGTGCCGGTGGTGGGTATTATCAGCGCGGCAGTCGTGCTGGATGAAGCGCTGACCACACAGGAGCTGCTGGGCGCAGCGGTTATCGTTGCCGGTCTGCTGATCAATGTCTTTGGCGGCCTGCTGAGCCAGCGCCTGCTCTCCCGCGCCTGATCCTGGCCAAAAAAAACGCCGCATTGCTGCGGCGCCTGAGGCTTGTGTGACAGCCTTATTTCAGAATTTCAATCCGGCGCGGTTTCGCTTCTTCAGGAACGATGCGTTCCAGATCGATACTCAGCAGCCCGAGTTCGAGACGCGCGTCGCGCACCACGATGTGATCGGCCAGCTGGAATTTACGCTCAAAATTACGCTCGGCGATGCCCTGATAAAGATATTTGCGCTCTGGCTGCTCTTCAGGGTGCGCGCCGCGTACCACCAGCATATTGTCGTGGGCGGTGATATCCAGCTCATTCTGAGCAAAGCCCGCCACCGCAATCGTAATGCGGTAGTGGTTTTCATCCACCAGCTCAACATTGTAAGGAGGATAGCCTCCGTTCGCCTGATTCTGATTGGTTTCCAGCAGATTGAACAGACGGTCGAAACCGATGGAAGAACGATAAAGTGGAGAGAGATCAAAGTTACGCATAATAAGACTCCTGATAATCAGCAAGTTTTGGCAACCTTCCACTATGGACAGGTTGTCCGGCCCGGCACTGTCCCGTGCGGCAACAGTCATACGGCCGTAATGTGAAAATGGGTATGGTAGCGATCTTTTCAAGGGCCGCCGGCGTGATTTTTTTGCAGCAAAACCGGTGAGATGACATACACTCAGGAAACCCTGCACCTGCACTGAAAACAGGGCCAGAGAGCGCTGATGACGTCAGGTGACCTATTGCTGCCAGGGATGCAGCCATGACTGAAGGGATGATGACGATGAAGATGATAAAACGTTTTCCGCTGACCGGCCTGCTGGTGTGCTGTGTGATAACCACTTCCGGCTGCTCCAGCATGATGTCGCACTCCGGCGGCAGCCAGGGTTACTATCCTGGCACGCGCGCCAGCGCAAAAATGCTCACTGATGACGATACGGGCTGGGTGCTGAAGCCGCTGGCGCTGCTCGATCTGCCCTTCTCTGCCGTGCTGGATACGCTGCTGCTGCCGTGGGACTACTTCCACGCCGGTGAGGATAAGCGCGGTACCTCACCGCGCGAACGCGTACTGCAAAGTGAAAAAGAGGCCAATACGCAGGCAAGCCTCGCTACGGCTGCGGCGATGCCGGCGTCGCACTGACGCAGAACAGCTGGCGCCAGCCCGCTACTTCACGCATATAGGCGATCTGATTTCCGTCCGGCGACCAGACCACCGAGTCGCCGCTCAGCGCGGCAGCACTGACTGGCGTCAGTGGCGTACAGCGACCGTCAGCTATTTCACAGCGCATCACACGCCCGGCGCTGATAAAGGCGATGGCATCCCCCTGCGGATGCCAGCTGAAAGCAGACTGGATACTGCTGCTGAGCCGGGTGATCTGCCGCGGCTCACCGCCATTAGGTGACACGCTCCAGAGCTGAATGATGCCCTGTTCATCCGCCAGCAGAAAGGCAATGGCGCTGCCGTCCGGAGCCGCGCGCAGCCAGTGACGCGGCTGCAGCGCCAGGCCCCGGGTCTGCGTCAGCCGTCGCTGCTGCACGCCCGCCGGCGGTGCCGGCAGCCGGGTATCGCTGCCCTCCAGCGGCGAACTGCCGGGACGGGCGTAATCAGTCAGCGCCTCCGGTAAATCAACGATAAAGACTTCCGGCACTTTTTGCCCGCTGGCGTCGCGCGTGTCGCCGATAAAGGCGATAGCCCAGCGCTGCCAGCTGCCGTCTGCTTTCTGATAGCCGCGTTCGCCTATCCAGCACTCTTCATAGGCGCGATCGATCGCATCGCTGCCGGGCTGCGGGTCACGCTGCGTCTGGCTGATCAGCACGCAGTAGTGGCTGCCATCATACTCACGCGGATGTTTTTCAGCCGGGCAGACCGGATGCAGCGGCACGGCTACGCCGACGTTACGTAAATCCTCGCGCGGATCCCGTTCATGCATTACATGGTCGTTGTAGGTAAAGCTGAGGCGGGTGCCGTCCGGACTGAAGACATGTACATGCGATCCGCCACGCAGTGCACCCGGCGTATAGGGCGCGGTAATATCGCAGGCGTCCAGCGTTTCCGCATGCCCCTCCTGCACGATGACGCCACGGCGATGATGAAAATCGTAATGCCAGTCTGCATCAGGATGTTCCGGACCATGAATACAGACGTAGCGCGGCGGCAGATCGGGGCTGACGGTCACTACGCCAACGTGAGCACCGTCGCGTGCCTGATAAAGAACGTCAACGGCGCCGGTAAAAACGTTAACCCGCTCAATGGTCAGGCCGGTAAAGGAGGCACCGGAGGGGCGCACGTCAAACGCCAGCCACTGGCTGTCGGCGGTCCAGACGTTGATATTGGTCAGCTGATGATGCCGCTGCGCAAAGGTAAGCTGTTTTTCTGACATGGGATGCTCTTACAGATAACCGATGCTGATACGGTACGCGATTCCCTCAGGGGGTGCAGCAGTTTTGCGGGGAAGCGCGCATCCATGCGCGCCTCGCCTGTCAGCCTACGCGCTTCACGTCTCCGACCAGCAGAATATAGGAGAGCGCGCCGACCAGCGCCACGGCGGAGATATAAACAAGCGCCGGCGCAAAGCCATAATCCTGTGCCAGATAACCGACGACCAGCGGAACCGTGATACCGCCAAGCCCGCCGATAAAGTTAAACATGCCGCCGGTCAGGCCAATCAGACGCACCGGGGCCAGTGAGGATACCAGTGACCAGGTAATTGAGGCGAAACCGTTACCGAAGAATGCCAGCGCCATCAGCACCATAATCCACACGGGGTCATTGGTGTAGTTAGCGCCCATAATACAGGTGGAGATCAGCAGGCCGCAGATAATCGGCATTTTACGTGCGAAGCCGATAGAGCGCCCACGGCGCACCAGCCTGTCGGCAACGATACCGGACAGGATCACCCCGAAAAACGCAGCCAGAAACGGTACGGTGGTCATGAAACCGGCGGTTAATGCGGCAATATGTTTTTCCTGAGTCAGATAGTTAGGAAACCATGTCAGGAAGAACCACAGCGTTGAGGTCACCGCAAACTGGCCAAGGTACACACCGCACAGTTTACGGTGAAATACCAGTTTCCAGTCGGCAGCGGTAAGCCGGGTACGCGCTTTTTTCTCTGACGGTGCATCACCGTCGACCATAGCCCCGCCTTCACGAATATAGTCCAGCTCGGCCTGGTTGATCCCCTTGCTGTGCTTTGGTGCCCGGTACACCTTGATCCATACCAGCGACCAGAGAATGCCAATTCCGCCGGTGATGATAAACACCCAGTGCCAGCTGAGCAGTTCCTGGATCCAGATCAGCAGCGGCGTCAGAAAAGCCAGCCCGACAAACTGTCCGGAGGTGTAGAAGCCAACGGCAGACGCACGCTCCTGCTCCGGAAACCAGCTGGTGACCAGACGATTATTTGTCGGAAATGCCGGTGCCTCGAATACACCGGTAATTGCACGTAAGCTAATCAGTGATAATAAGCCGGTGGCAAACCCCTGAAATAATGTCGCCACCGACCAGCCAAGAATGGCAATAAAATAGGTCAGCCGTGAACCCACGCGATCGAGAAACCAGCCTCCGGGGATCTGGCAAAGCGTATATAGCCAGGCAAAGGCGGAAAAAACGTAACCCATTTCCGCTTTGGTAATACCAAACTCCTCCTGAATATGGGCCGAAGCCACCGCTAAATTGGCGCGATCCACATAACAAATAACCACGGTAATAAAGATCATTAACAGCGTTATATAACGGCGCCGCGTTGGTCTGGCCTGAACAGCAGAGAGATCCATGGTGTTTCTCCGTCGTGATGTTGTTCGCAGGGCGTAACAGGGCGCACCGCAAACAATGCAGGGTAAGATTTTCGGATGTAAGCCGCCGCAGCGGTAAATATGCCGTGCCGTCAGTAAGGCTGAGGAATAACCTGAGCCTTATTTATCCGGCACATCTTTTAAAATATTTATAAATTTTTAATAGCCTGAATAATCCGGCATATTGTAAGGCGATTATTTTAATCATTCACCCGCGCAAACGTGCGCAGCAGAACCGCGGTTACCATTCAGCCACAGAACCGTCCGGGAAGCGCCATAATGGATTACGCCAGTCCGGCGCATTTTTACTGCGCTCAATAACCAGCTCTTCGTTAATCTCCACGCCGAGGCCGGGTTTATTTGACGGATAAAAGTGGCCATCGTCCATTTTAAAATCGTCTTTATTAATCACATAATCGAGCAGTTCGGCGCCCTGATTATAGTGAATGCCCATGCTCTGTTCCTGAAATACCGCATTACGCGATACGAAGTCGACATGCAGACAGGCCGCCAGCGCAATCGGCCCCAGCGGACAGTGCGGTGCCAGTGCGACATCATACGATTCGGCCATCGCGGCAATTTTGTAGCATTCGGTGATGCCGCCAGCGTGCGACAGATCGGGCTGCAGAATGGCCAGTCCGCCCGCTTCCAGCACGCGTTTGAATTCAAACCGCGAGAACATCCGCTCACCGGCAGCAATGGGCAGGTGCGTCTGAGCTGCCAGACGCGGATAGTATTCCGCCTGCTCGGCCAGCACCGGCTCTTCAATGAACAGCGGACGATAAGGCTCCAGCTCTTTGATCAGCACTTTTGCCATTGGCGCGCTGACGCGGCCATGGAAATCGAGTCCAAACTCAATGTCGCTGCCGAATGCTTCCCGGATTTGCGCAACGGTATTCACCGCCGCATCGATTTTGCGGGAGTTATCAATGATCCCCATCTCTTCGCAGCCGTTGAGCTTGAAGGTATCAAACCCGATGGCGCGCAGTTTCTGAATGCCATCGATGACTTCCGCCGGCCGATCGCCGCCCACCCAGCTGTACGCTTTGATACTGTCACGTACCAGGCCGCCCAGCAGCTGATACACCGGTACGCCAAGCGCTTTGCCTTTAATATCCCACAGCGCCTGATCGATGCCGGCAATGGCGCTCATCAGAATCGGGCCGCCGCGGTAAAAGCCGCCGCGGTACATCACCTGCCATAAGTCGTTAATGCGCGCCGGATCCTGCCCGATCAGATAGTCTGACAGTTCGTGCACCGCCGTTTCAACGCTGCGGGCGCGTCCTTCGATCACCGGTTCACCCCAGCCGGTAATGCCCTCATCGGTTTCGATCTTCAGGAACATCCAGCGCGGCGGCAGGCGATACGTCGTGAGTCGGGTAATTTTCATTGTACAGCGTCCTTGTAAGCAGCAATAAATGCGCGGGCCTTCTCTGCCGTGCGTGACAGCGGCTGGCCGGCGCGATAGAGATCGCTGCCCAGACCGGCGCCGATGCAGCCTGCAGCCATAAATTCATGCAGATTTTCTGGTGTGACGCCGCCAACGGCAAACACCGGTACCTCCGGCGGCAGGACTGCTTTCAGCGCTTTGATATAGCCGGGGCCAAAGGCTGAAGAGGGAAAAATTTTCAGCGCCTGCGCGCCCGCTTTTAAAGCGGTAAAAGCTTCTGAAGCGGTAGCACAACCGGCCGCAACCATCATGCCCTGCGCGACCGCCTGGCGAATCACGGCCGCATCCGTATTAGGCGTAACCACCAGTTTACTGTTCAGCGTTGCCAGCGTGTCGACCTGCGCCGTTTCCAGCACCGTTCCGGCGCCAATCAGCGCGTTATCGCCAAACTTTGCCACCATCGCCCCGATGCTTTGCGCCCAGTCGGGCGAATTCAGCGGGATCTCAATGGCATCAAAGCCAGCGTCAATGAGTGCACCAACATGTGCTTCAGCTTCATCCGGTGTAATGCCGCGCAGAATGGCAATTAGCGGCAGTTTAGTGGGCCAGGACATTCGCAATACTCCTCATTCCATGCTGGAATGCAACATCGCCTTCCAGCGTAACTGAATCCCGGTTAATAAAAGTCAGCGCCTGCTGGTAGCGCTGCGCCAGTGCATGACCGCCAATAATGGCGATCGGTTGTGGTGACGATGCCATTTGCTGCGTCATCAGCGCCACTTCATGGCCAATCAACAGGCCGGAAAGAAATTCGCTCACATGCCGGCGATCGCGTGCGCCCAGCACATGCGCCGCACGGACTTCAAACAGGCGGGCGATAACAGACGCATCCTGACATCCTCTTTCCACTCCCTGCATAAATGCCGCCTGGCAGGTCTCCTGCCCGGGCAGACCGGCACCAATCAGCGACTGCTGCAGCAGCAAATGGTGCAGCTCGCCGGTCATTACCGTACGAAAATCAAGCACCCGATCCTGTTCCAGCTGAACCCATTTGGCATGCGTGCCAGGCATAACGCACAGCGGCACCTGCTGCAGCGTTAGCGCCCCCAGCAGCTGCGTCTCTTCACCGCGCATCACGTTATAGTTATCATCCCGTTCAACGCTCAGTCCCGGCACAATCCACGCTTTTTGCTCCACACACGTCAGATGATCGTGCAGCGCATTCAGGCTGGCCGGACAGGGCAGATAGGGAACGGACAGCCAGCCGGCATTACTGCCGACCATGCCAGCCATAATGACCGGCACCTCATCAACGGGCCAGCCGGCAGTGATGCTGGCAAAAACCTGCGCTGGCGTCTGGTCGCCGAGGCGCGTGATGCCGGCGGGCGAACGGCGCTCATCAACGCAGACGCCCTGCTGATAGTGCCAGGCGCGCAAATTTGTTGAGCCCCAGTCAATAGCGATATAGCTGGTCACAAAATGTCTCTCAGTCGGGCCGTGGAGCTGGCAATCATTGCTTTTGCTGCACGTTCCGCGGCATCGCCATCCTGATGGCGAATCGCGTCGTACAGCGCTTTATGTTCAGCTAATGTGCGCGGCATGTTGCCGGCGTCCGCCATGTACGTTTGCGCAAACACCGCTTTCTGCAGCTGGCTTATCGCCACGTTGAGCTGCTGCAGCACCGGATTATGTACAGACCCCATCACTGCTTCGTGATAGCGAATATCAGCGTCGTTAAATGCTTCGCGATCGAGATGGTTGGCTACCATATCGTTATAAGCCTGTTCAATAGCGGCCAGATCGGTAGAGGTCGCCCGCTCGGCTGACCAGCGCGCAATCTGCGGTTCCACCAGCACACGCACTTCGTTCATGGCGGCAATCAGGCGCGGATCCTGATCGTGCGCCAGCGCCCACTGCAGTACATCGCTATCGAGATAATTCCACTGATTGCGTGACGTTACGAACGCACCGCGATATCGCTTCATCTCCATCAGGCGCTTTGCGATCAGCGCACGATAAACCTCGCGGATTATGTTGCGCGATGTCCCGAATTGTTCGCACAGCTCTGCTTCTGCAGGCAGCGCCGCGCCTGGTACATATTTTCCGGCGACGATCTCTTCACCCAGCGTATGGATGATGCGCTCTGTTTTACTCAGCGGTTGTTGTGTCATAGGGGTCCGGTATATGCAGGGGGTCAGCCTGTCAGATTACTGCGTTCCTGGTATGAAACCTAACGGCTGCCTGAGCCATTGCGGACGATTGTAGTACTATATATGTTCCTCGTACTACAATTCAGATCACAAAACAGACAATCAAGCGGATTTTACCGTTGTGGATACGGCGCAGGGTCAGAAAGGAGAGCCAGCACGCCGGGAACGGCAACACCCGCTCCTGCGGGCTCTGGCAGGCGGTCTTCCTGCCGGATCATCATTACCTGTATGGAGGTGCATTTTTAATTACGGCAATGAAGAAGCCTGAAGGACGCGAAAGCGTGCATGGCCTGCAGCAGCCTTCGCGCTATAGATGCAAAGCGGCGAGGTAATTATCTGTAAGAGTTTCGCAGCCCGTCGGGCCGCAAAAAAGCAGCACAAATGCTGCTTGCCGGAAATCACATAAACCTGATGCTGTTACAGCACCAGCTCTTCGATAACGTGCGCTACGCCATCTTCCCTGTTACTTTTGGTCACAAACTGCGCGATTTTTTTCACTGACTCAATGGCATTGCCCATCGCCACGCCGGTGCCGGCATATTCAATCATCGCCAGATCGTTCTCCTGATCGCCAATCGCCATCACCTCTGACTGCTGCAGGCCCAGTTTTTCCGCCAGCATCTTCACGCCATAGCCTTTGTTCACCAGCGGGTTAAGGATTTCCAGAAAATAAGGCGCGCTTTTCAGCACGGTGTAGCTGTCACGCATGTTCGCCGGCAGCCCGGAGATCGCTTTATCCAGCAGCGCCGGTTTATCGATCATCATAATTTTCGGGAAGCGCGTCGCCGGATCCATCTCATCAACCGCGCGATAGCGCACCGGAATACCGGTCAGGCTGGCTTCATGAATGGTGTATTCGCTGATGTCTTTATTAGGCGTATAGAGGAAAGATTTGTCGAATGCCTGAAAATGCACGCCGAGTTCACGCGCCAGCTGCTCAAGATAGAGGTAATCGTCAAAGCTCAGCGTTTTCTCGGCAACCACTTCGCCGCTGTCAGCGCGGTGCGCCAGCGCGCCGTTGTTGCTGATGCAGTACTGACCCGGCTGGCGCAGATCCAGCTCCGTCAGATAGCGCTCAACGCCGACAAACGGACGGCCGGTTGCCAGCACAATCGACACGCCTTTATCGCGCGCCCGCCCGATGGCTGCTTTTACCGCCGGAGTAATTTCATGCTGCGGATTCAGCAGCGTGCCGTCCATATCGATCGCAATCAGTTTTATCGCCATAACGTCCTCGGTTAATTCAGGGTCTGGCTTTCATGCTAGCGCGATTCAGCTCTCATTGACCAGCTTATCGGCGCAGCGGATCGCAGATGCGATGGGCGGCAGGCTGAGCCTGGTGGTTGAGATGCCGGATGGTTCAGGCGAGAGGACTTTGCGGATATAAAAAACCCCTCCCGGGCGGGAGGGGTCAGAGCGTATCAGATATCGATATTCGCGGCTTTCAGTGCGTTCTCTTCGATAAAGGCGCGACGCGGCTCCACCGCATCGCCCATTAGCGTGGTAAAGAGCTGATCGGCAGCAATCGCATCCTTAATGGTAACGCGCAGCATACGGCGGCTGTCCGGATCCATGGTGGTTTCCCACAGCTGCTCCGGGTTCATCTCGCCCAGCCCTTTATAGCGCTGAATAGAGAGGCCACGGCGCGACTCTTTCACCAGCCACTCAATCGCCTGCTCGAAGCTGGCAACCGGCTGACGACGTTCGCCGCGCTCGATGTAGGCGTCTTCTTCAATCAGGCCGCGCAGCTGCTCGCCCAGTGCACAGATTTTGCGATACTCCGGACCACCAATAAATTCGCTATCCAGCGGATAGTCGGTGTCCACGCCGTGGGTGCGCACACGCAGTACCGGCTCAGCCAGCTGCAGCTCACGGTTTTCACGTACCTGCGCCACATAGGTGCTGCCGTGTGCTTCACGCTCGTTAAGATACGCTACCAGCGTTTCCAGCCAGCTGCTGACGGCGGCGGTATCATCCAGCCCTGCCAGCGTTGGATGGTAGACCAGCGCATTAAGCAGGGCTGCCGGGAAGCGACGCTCCATGCGTTTGATCATCTTCTGCGTGCTGTTGTACTCAGCGACCAGGCTCTCCAGCGGCTCACCGCCCAGCGCCGGTGCGCTGGCGTTGGTGTGCAGCGTAGCGCCGTCCAGCGCGATGGCGATCTGATACTGATCCATCGCGTCGGTGTCTTTAATGTACTGTTCCTGCTTGCCTTTTTTCACTTTAAACAGCGGCGGCTGTGCAATGTAAACGTGGCCGCGCTCAATGATTTCCGGCATCTGACGGTAGAAGAAGGTCAGCAGCAGCGTACGGATATGTGAGCCATCGACGTCCGCATCGGTCATGATAATGATGCTGTGATAGCGCAGCTTATCCGGGTTGTACTCATCGCGGCCGATACCGCAGCCCAGCGCGGTGATCAGCGTAGCGACTTCCTGCGAAGAGAGCATTTTGTCGAAACGCGCTTTCTCCACGTTAAGGATTTTGCCTTTCAGCGGCAGAATCGCCTGGTTTTTACGGTTACGCCCCTGCTTCGCCGATCCGCCTGCAGAGTCACCCTCCACCAGGTAGATTTCAGAGAGCGCCGGATCGCGCTCCTGGCAGTCTGCCAGCTTGCCCGGCAGGCCCGCCAGGTCCAGCGCGCCTTTGCGGCGGGTCATCTCACGCGCACGGCGTGCTGCTTCGCGCGCGCGCGCCGCATCGATAATTTTGCCCACGACAATTTTTGCATCCGCCGGGTTTTCCAGCAGGTATTCGCTCAGCAGTTCATTCATCTGCTGCTCTACCGCAGATTTCACTTCGGAGGAGACCAGCTTATCTTTGGTCTGCGAAGAGAACTTCGGATCCGGCACTTTCACGGAAACCACAGCAATCAGGCCTTCACGCGCATCATCACCGGTGGCGCTGACTTTGGCTTTTTTGCTGTAGCCCTCTTTATCCATATAAGCGTTCAGCGTACGCGTCATCGCCGCACGGAAACCGGCAAGATGCGTTCCGCCATCGCGCTGCGGGATGTTATTGGTAAAGCAGTAGATGTTTTCCTGGAAACCATCATTCCACTGCAGCGCCACTTCCACTCCGATGCCATCTTTCTCGGTAGAGAAGTAGAACACGTTAGGGTGAATCGGGTTTTTGTTGCGGTTCAGATACTCGACAAACGCCCTGATACCACCTTCGTAGTGGTAGTGGTCGCTCTTGTCGTCGCGCTTATCCTGCAGGCGAATAGAGACGCCGGAGTTCAGGAACGACAGTTCACGCAGGCGTTTGGCAAGGATTTCATATTCAAAATCGGTGACGTTGGTAAAGGTCTCGTGGCTTGGCCAGAAGCGCACGCGCGTACCCGTCGTCTCGGTATCGCCGGTAACGGCCAGTGGCGCCTGCGGCACGCCGTGCACGTAGGTCTGCTGGTGCACTTTGCCGTCGCGACGAATGGTCAGCTCCAGCTTCTGCGACAGGGCATTAACCACGGAAACGCCCACGCCGTGCAGGCCGCCCGATACTTTGTAAGAGTTGTCATCAAACTTACCGCCGGCGTGCAGAACGGTCATGATCACTTCCGCCGCAGAGACCCCCTCTTCCGGGTGAATACCGGTCGGAATACCGCGCCCGTCATCCTGCACCGACACGGAGTTATCCGCGTGGATAGTGACCACGATATCACTGCAGTGTCCGGCGAGCGCTTCGTCGATGGCGTTATCCACGACCTCGAATACCATGTGATGCAGACCGGTGCCGTCATCCGTATCGCCGATATACATACCCGGGCGTTTGCGTACCGCATCAAGCCCTTTCAGGACTTTGATACTTGAGGAGTCATAAGAATTCGACATCAACGTTTCTCGCTCATTTAATCTTCAGGTTGAACCGCTATTTTACCCTGTTCCACGCGGAACATCTTGCCCTTTTCGTCGCTCATATCGATTACATGCTCTGTGCCAATAGCGCTGACAAACACCTGAGCCTGTGTGGCTTTCAGCCGCTCTGCCAGCAGTCGCCGGCGTGTGTCATCCAGCTCGGATGCGAAGTCATCAATCAGGTATAAACAGCGACGTCCGCTGCTGCGCGTCAGGTACTCGCCCTGCGCTAAGCGCAGCGCGCACATCAGCAGCTTCAGCTGTCCGCGTGAGAGTAAATCTTCTACCGGCGTCCCTTCTGCACGAATACGGAAATCCGCTTTGTGCGGGCCGCTGGCGGTGTAGGTAAGCGCGCGATCGCGCTCAAAATTGCGCTCCAGCAGGTCGCCATAGTCGCTCTCTTTATCCCAGCCGCGCTGGAAAGAGAACGACAGGGCAAACTCAGGCAAGAACTGGCTGCAGGTCGCAGTGATCTCACTGGCAATGGCCGCGCTGTACTCTGCGCGCCAGGCGCTGATCTGTGCGGCCAGCGGTACCAGCTCCTGGTCCCACGGACGGATCTGGCTGTAGCGTGAAGCCTGACGCAGTGCCGCGTTGCGCTGCTTCAGCAGGCGACGCAGATTGCTCCAGGCGATAAAAAAACCAGGGTAAGCATGAAAACAGCCCCAGTCGATATAGGCTCTGCGGTATTTGGGGCCGCCGTTGAGCAATGTAAACCCCTCGGGCGTAATCAGCTGCATCGGCAGCAGCTGTGCCAGTTCAGCCACTTTATGCCCGTCGCTGCCGTCAATCCGCACTTTACTGTCGCCGGCACGATTTTTGGTCAGCCCCACCGCCAGCGCGCGTTCACCGCTGCCATCAATACGCCCGTGCAGTACAAACGCCTCCTGCTCATGACGGATCACCCGTCCCGCCTGCAGGCTGCGAAACGCCCGCCCGTGGCCCAGCGTGTAAATCGCCTCCAGCACGCTGGTTTTACCGCTGCCGTTGGCGCCGACGAGGAAGTTGAAACCGGGTGCCAGGTCTAAGTCAGCCTGCTCAATATTACGAAAATCTTTAATCAGAAGGCGGGTTAAAGCCATGAACGAATCCAGCCAGAAGGGAATAGCCTAACGTTAACAATGCGGGCCGTTGGCGGCGCAGGCAGTCTGGTCTCGGCCAGCGCGCAGATCCTGGGAGCATACTGAAGTATGTGACCAGGGGCGAGCACTGCCCGGGACCAGAATGGCAAGTAAGCCAGGCCGATATTTTCTGCTACAAGCGCATCGGCATGACGACGTATGCCGCAGCTGGACTGGCTACGTCTTCAATCTGTACGCTGGACACAGAGTCGGTGAGCAGCAGACGGACGTTCTCACACTTCAGCGCATTCAGCACATCCAGTACGTAACTGACGTTGAAGCCAATCTCCAGCTCGGTGCCGCTGTAAGAGACATCCAGCATCTCTTCTGCCTCTTCCTGCTCCGGATTGTTTGCCGTGATTTTTAGCTGATTTTCGGTGATATAGATGCGTACGCCGCGGAATTTTTCATTAGATAAAATGGCCGCACGGGCAAACGCCTGCTTGAGCAGATCGCAGCCCGCCTCCAGCGCCTTGTCCGGATTTTTTGGCAGCACGCGCCGGTAGTCAGGAAAACGACCATCCACCAGCTTAGAGGTAAAGATGAAATCGCCGACGTGCGCCCGGATGTTACTGCTGCCAATCTGCACGCGCAGCGGGTTCTCGCCGCCGTCCAGCAGCCGAACCAGCTCAATCACCCCTTTACGCGGTACGATCACAGAGTGGTCTGGCAGCGCCTGGCCAATCGGCATGGCGCAGACCGCCAGACGGTGGCCGTCAGTGGCGACGGTACGCAGCTCTTCACCTTCGGTTTCAAACAGCATACCGTTGAGATAGTAGCGTACATCCTGATGTGCCATTGAAAACTGCGTGGCTTCAATCAGCCGTTTCAGCGTGGCCTGCGGCAGCGTAAATTCAACTTCGCTTTGCCAGTCATCCAGGTTGGGAAAATCGCTGGCGGGCAGCGTTGACAGCGAAAAACGACTGCGCCCGGAACGCACCAGCATGCGATCGCCTTCCAGCATAACGCTGATTTCAGCGCCTTCCGGCAGGCCGCGGCAGATATCAAGGAATTTGCGCGCCGGCACCGTGGTTGCACCCGGCTCGTGAGCCTGATTCAGCGCCACGCGTGCCACCATTTCCATTTCCAGATCGGTTCCGGTCAGCAGCAACGATCCTTCATTTACCTGCAGCAGCAAATTTCCGAGGATCGGCAGCGTCGGACGTCCGCCAAGCGGACCACTTACCTGTTGCAGGGGCTTCAGCAACTGCTCACGTTCAACAATAAATTTCATATGCGTCAGGAAGATAATGTTCGGATAAGGTTAGAGAAATCTTCTTTGATGTCATGGCTCTCTTCACGCAGCTGCTCTATTTTACGGCAGGCGTGCAGCACGGTGGTATGGTCACGGCCACCAAACGCATCGCCAATCTCTGGCAGACTATGGTTGGTCAGCTCTTTTGCCATCGCCATCGCCATTTGACGCGGCCGCGCCACAGAGCGCGACCGACGTTTCGACAGCAAATCCGCCACTTTGATTTTGTAATATTCCGCTACGGTTTTCTGAATGTTGTCGATGGTAACCAGCTTCTCCTGCAGCGCCAGCAAATCACGCAGCGCTTCACGCACGAAGTCGATAGTAATGGCGCGTCCGGTAAAGTTGGCATTTGCGATCACGCGGTTCAGCGCGCCTTCAAGCTCACGCACGTTGGAACGCAGACGCTTGGCAATAAAGAAAGCGACTTCACCCGGCAGGCGAATGTCATTCTCATCCGCTTTTTTCATCAGAATAGCCACGCGCGTTTCCAGCTCAGGCGGCTCGATGGCGACAGTCAGACCCCAGCCGAAGCGCGACTTCAGACGATCTTCCACGCCGTTAATCTCTTTAGGATAACGGTCAGAGGTGAGAATGATCTGCTGATTGCCTTCCAGCAGCGCGTTGAAGGTGTGAAAAAACTCCTCCTGCGAGCGCTCTTTATTGGCAAAGAACTGGATATCATCGATCAGCAGTGCGTCCACAGAACGATAGTAGCGTTTGAACTCTTCAATCGCATTGTTCTGCAGCGCTTTTACCATGTCCTGCACAAAGCGCTCAGAGTGCATGTAGACCACTTTGGCGTTGGGCTTGCGGGCAATAATGCCATTCCCTACCGCGTGCAGCAGGTGCGTTTTACCCAGGCCTGTGCCGCCATAAAGGAATAACGGGTTATAGGCCCCACCGGGGTTATCAGCCACCTGACGTGCCGCCGCGCGCGCCAGCTGGTTCGATTTACCCTCAACAAAGTTGTCGAAGTTATGGCGGTTGTTCACATTCGAACGATACGTCACATCTGCAGGTGCCGGTACGGAATCCCAGCTCGGACGCAGCAGCTGTGCCGGTGCCGGGCGGGTTTCCACCGGCGCCGGCGCACTGACGGTACTGGTCATCACCGGCTGCGCAGCGGCAACCTGAGCCACAGGACGCGTGCCCACTTCAAATCGCAGCAACGGCACATTTGCGCCGCAGAATTCGTTCAGCAGCCCGTTAATACTGTTAAGATATTTATCCCGAACCCAGTCGAGTACAAACCGATTTGGTGCATACAAGGCCAGCGTATTGTCGTTTAACTCAGCCTGCAGTGGACGGATCCACATGCTGAATTCGGTGGCAGGTAATTCATCCTGCAAACGGGCAAGACACTGTTGCCAAAGCGTAAGTGACACGGCGGACTCCACTCGTACAAAATCGATAAGAATTTCAGGCGCTAATAATAGAAACTGTCTTTTTTGACACAGGCGGTCAGAAAGCGCCTGCGACCGCTGTCTGCGGTAGTCATCCCCGGCGATCGCAGTGAGGATCGTCAGCGGAAGGGCGGATCATAGCGCAAAGCGCACCAGAGATCTTCCCTTTCTACACAGTTTTGATCCAATTTATCCACAGGGTGTAAAACCTTTGAACAGTTTATCCGTTCTGGCAAAAAAGCAAGCGAAGATCGCGCAGCAGACGCGAATTTTTCAGCCGCCGTCGCGTTTTTTTTCCTGTGGATAGCGTGTGCGATCGCAAGAAGATCCTGGACGATCCTTGCGCTTTCCTTTACAGGCCGTATAATTCCCCACCCGGCATTGGCACGTGGTGCATTAATGCCCGGAATTGCGGTGTTTCCGGGTATTCAGGTCCCGCGACCAGCGAAGTAAATTGACTCCGGACTGTACAATTATTACAATCCCGCCTCTTTATTAAAGACACATTGAGGCGTCGGTCGCTTTACTGCCCCGAAAACGCGTCACCCAGTGAAATTTTTCAAGTTTAGGTAGAAATCGCCATGAAACGCACTTTTCAACCGTCCGTACTGAAGCGCAACCGTTCACACGGCTTCCGTGCTCGTATGGCAACCAAAAATGGTCGTCAGGTTCTGGCACGTCGTCGTGCTAAAGGCCGTTCTCGTCTGACCGTTTCTAAGTAATAAAAGCTAACCCTCGTGGTTCAGCTCGCATTTCCCAGGGAGTTACGTTTGTTAACTCCCGCTCATTTCACTTTCGTCTTCCAGCAACCTCTTCGGGCTGGCACGCCGCAAATCACCATCCTCGGCCGCCGCAATTCGCTGGGGCATCCCCGCATCGGTCTTACCGTCGCTAAAAAACATGTAAAGCGCGCGCATGAACGCAACCGGATCAAGCGATTGACCCGCGAAAGTTTTCGTCTGCGTCAGCATGAACTGCCTGCGATGGATTTTGTTATTGTTGCGAAAAAAGGGATTGCCGACCTCGATAACCGGGCACTGATGGAAGCGTTGGAGAAACTATGGCGTCGTCACTGTCGCCTGGCTCGCGGCTCCTGATCGCCCTGATACGCGTCTATCAACGCGCTATCAGCCCTCTGCTGGGACCTCATTGCCGGTTCCATCCCACCTGTTCGCAGTACGGGATTGAGGCCCTGCGCCGTTTCGGCGTGATAAAAGGCAGTTGGTTGACGATTAAACGCGTATTAAAATGCCACCCCTTGAACCCGGGTGGCGACGATCCTGTGCCGCCAAAAACCTTTGATACCAGAGAACATTAACGATGGATTCGCAACGCAATCTTTTTCTCATCGCTTTTCTGTTCGTGTCTTTTATGATCTGGCAAGCCTGGCAGACGGACCACGCTCCGCAGCCACAGCAGACCCAGACCACGCAGAACACAAGCAGCGCAGCGGGTGATGCCGCCACTTCCGGCGTGCCGGCCAGCGGTCAGGGCAAAACGATCACCGTTAAAACTGACGTCCTGTCACTTAATATCAACACGCGCGGTGGTGATATTGAACAGGCTCAGCTGCTGACCTACCCGGATAAGCTCGGCTCCGACGCCCCATTCCAGCTGCTGGAAACCACGCCGGCATTTGTTTATCAGGCGCAGAGCGGCCTGACCGGTCGTAACGGCCCGGATAACCCGAACAATGGCGCGCGTCCACTCTATACTGCCGCACAGGATAGCTTTGACATGGCCGATGGCCAGACTGAACTGCGTGTGCCGCTGAGCTGGACCGGCGAAAACGGTGTGGTTTATACCAAAACCTTCATCTTTAAGCGTGGCGAGTTTGCGGTTAACGTTGACTACAACATCAATAATACCTCACAGCAGCCGCTGGAAGTGGCGATGTTTGGTCAGCTGAAGCAGACCATCGACCTGCCTAAACATCGCGATACGGGCAGCAACAACTTTGCGCTGCACACGTTCCGCGGTGCCGCCTACTCCACCAGCGATGCGAAATATGAGAAATATAAGTTCGATACCATCGCTGATAACGAAAACCTGAGCACCACCACCAGCAACGGCTGGGTCGCGATGCTGCAGCAGTATTTCGCCACGGCATGGGTGCCGCGTACACAGGGCAACAACACTCTGTATACCAGCAACCTCGGCAACGGTGTGGCGGCGATTGGCTATAAGTCAGCGCCGGTTACGGTTGGTGCAGGTGCACAGCAGACGCTGGGCGCAACGCTGTGGGTCGGCCCGGAAATTCAGGATAAGATGGCTGCCATTGCGCCGCACCTTGACCTGACCGTGGATTACGGCTGGCTGTGGTTTATCTCTCAGCCGCTGTTCAAGCTGCTGAAGTTCCTGCACAGCTTTATCGGTAACTGGGGCTTCTCCATTATCGTCATCACCTTCATCGTGCGCGGCATCATGTACCCGCTGACCAAAGCGCAGTACACCTCGATGGCCAAGATGCGCATGCTGCAGCCGAAGATTCAGGCGATGCGTGAGCGTCTGGGCGATGACAAGCAGAAGCAGAGCCAGGAAATGATGGCGCTCTACAAAGCGGAAAAAGTGAATCCGCTGGGTGGCTGTCTGCCGCTGGTTATTCAGATGCCAATCTTCCTGGCACTCTACTATATGCTGTCTGGCTCGGTAGAACTGCGCCACGCGCCGTTTGTACTGTGGATCCATGACCTCTCTGCGCAGGACCCGTACTACATTCTGCCGGTGCTGATGGGGATCACCATGTTCTTCATCCAGAAGATGTCACCGACCACCGTGACCGATCCTATGCAGCAGAAGATCATGACCTATATGCCGGTGATCTTCACCGTCTTCTTCCTGTGGTTCCCGGCGGGTCTGGTGCTGTACTACATCGTCAGCAACCTGGTCACCATTCTCCAGCAGCAGCTGATTTACCGCGGCCTGGAAAAACGGGGCCTGCATAGCCGCGACAAGAAGAAAGCGTAACCTTCAGCCCGGCTGAGCAACAGGTATAATCAAGGGGCGGCATTTATGTCGCCCTGTTTTTTTCTATTTTTTCAGCCCGGCACAGCGCGGGCAAGAGGACGATCATGAGCCACAGCGATACTATCGTTGCGCAGGCAACCCCGCCGGGCCGCGGCGGCGTCGGTATACTGCGTATCTCAGGCAGCCGGGCAGCAGACGTTGCACAGGCTGTGCTGGGTAAACTGCCAAAGCCGCGCTACGCCGATTACCTGCCCTTTACCGATGCAGATGGCAGCGTGCTGGATCAGGGCATTGCGCTGTGGTTCCCGGGTCCGAACTCCTTTACCGGTGAAGATGTCCTGGAGCTGCAGGGTCACGGCGGACCGGTGATCCTCGACCTGCTGCTGAAACGCATTGTCGCCCTGCCCGGCCTGCGCATTGCGCAACCGGGTGAGTTTTCTGAGCGTGCGTTTCTGAATGACAAGCTCGATCTGGCGCAGGCCGAGGCGATTGCCGACCTGATTGATGCCAGCTCGGAGCAGGCGGCGCGCTCGGCGGTGAACTCGCTGCAGGGTGTATTTTCACAGCGCGTGAATGCGCTGGTGGAGGCGCTGACCCATCTGCGTATCTATGTCGAAGCCGCCATCGACTTTCCGGATGAGGAGATCGACTTTCTTTCCGACGGTAAGATTGAAGCGCAGCTTAATGCGGTGATCGGCGACCTGAATGGCGTACGCGCCGAAGCGCGTCAGGGCAGCCTGCTGCGTGAAGGCATGAAAGTGGTGATTGCCGGGCGCCCGAACGCAGGTAAATCGAGCCTGCTGAATGCGCTGGCGGGACGCGAAGCGGCTATCGTCACTGATATTGCCGGCACCACGCGCGATGTTCTGCGCGAACATATTCATATTGATGGAATGCCGCTGCACATCATTGATACCGCCGGACTGCGTGAAGCCAGCGATGAAGTGGAGCGCATCGGCATTGAGCGCGCCTGGCAGGAGATTGAACAGGCCGATCGGGTGCTGTTTATGGTGGATGGTACAACCACGGACGCTACCGAGGCAGCGGCTATCTGGCCCGATTTTGTCGCGCGCTTACCGGCGGCGCTGCCCATTACCGTAGTGCGTAACAAAGCGGACATGACCGGTGAGACCCTGGGACTGAGTGAGGCAAACGGCCATGCGCTGATCCGCCTTTCAGCCCGCACCGGCGACGGCGTGGAAACGCTGCGCGATCATCTGAAGCAGAGCATGGGCTTTGCCGGAAATATGGAAGGCGGGTTCCTTGCGCGCCGCCGCCACCTGCAGGCGCTGGAGAGTGCCGCCGCGCATCTGCAGCAGGGAAAAGCGCAGCTGCTGGGCGCGTGGGCGGGAGAGCTGCTCGCGGAAGAGCTGCGGCTGGCACAGCAGGCGCTGAGTGAAATCACCGGCGAATTTACCTCTGACGATCTGCTGGGCCGTATTTTCTCCAGCTTCTGCATCGGGAAATAAGCGCGTACCGCTCTTTGCCGGTCGATCATACATCTTTGTTATTTGGCACCCTTTCTCCTTTACAGTATAACGATGAAGGCTGCGTTAAACGCAGCCTCTATTATTCATGCTAAAAACCGGGCCTGCGCCGCAGCCTGAACAGGAGAGAAACATGAGTACACCGCTCGACAGCGCGGCGCTTGATGCGCTGTTTACTGACGCCCGCACCCACAGCCACTGGCAGGATAAGCCGGTTTCACAGGCGTTGCTGCGGGAGCTCTATACCCTGACAGCACTGGGCCCGACCTCTGCTAACTGTTCGCCGGGCCGCTTTGTGTTTGTTACCTCGGCGGAAGGCAAAGCAAAGCTGAAGCCCGCCCTCTCTTCAGGCAACGTGGACAAAACCATGTCGGCACCGGTAACGGTGATTGTCGCCTGGGATCCGGAATTTTTTGAGCAGCTGCCAAAACTGTTTCCGTTTGGTGACGCGCGCAACTGGTTTACCAGCAGCCCGGAGCTGACGAAAGAGACCGCGTTCCGTAACAGCAGCCTGCAGGCAGGCTACATGATCCTTGCCGCGCGTTCGCTCGGCCTGGATGCCGGTCCGATGTCCGGCTTTGATCCCGCCAAAGTTAATGCCGCTTTCTTCAGCGAAAGCAAATGGCAGGTTAACATGCTGATCAATCTTGGCTACGGTGAGGCAGGTAAACTGCATCCGCGCCTGACGCGACTCGGTTTCGATGAAGCCACCGCCTTTGCCTGAAAGCCGGCAGTCCGTCTGCGCTCTGCCGGTCGGTCCGGCAGAGTTTCTGTCCCGCCTTATTCCGCGCTGATATTCAGTCTTATCTGAATTTACCGTTCTTCAGGGAAAGCCGGATGCAAACATCTAAGAAAATTCTTACAATGCCGCTGATGATTATTCGCCCATTTTCACGGAGCGACAGATGGCTGGTCATTTTGTGCGCTGGACGGGCACCACGCCCCTGCCGGTAACGACTTCACGGATCCCCCCGGATGTGCTGGATAGCGCAGCCCGTCTGCCCGACCGGCGACGCGGGCGTTTTCTGGCTGCCCGCGAACTGCTGGCACAGCTGATGCTGCGGATCTACGGCATTGATCAGCTGCCGCAGCTGAGCGTCAGCAACAGCGGGCGGCCGCGCTTTGCCGACCCGGCCCTGCCTGATTTCAGCATCTCCTATACAGGCCATATCACCGGCGTGCTGCTGGCGGAAGAAGGCGGGCGTGCCGGACTGGATATGGAGATTGTGCGCGCGCACAGCCGGCAGACGCAGGAAGCGCTGATGCAGGAGCTCTCTTCCGGTGAAAAAGCGTGGATCAACGCGCAGCAGGATTTTATGGAGGCAGCAACGCAAATCTGGACGCTGCGCCAGAGCGTTCTCAAGCTGACCGATGAAGCAGATCGGGGCCTCTCTTCGCTGCGGCTTCATCCGGCGTCAGGCCGGTTGCGGTCCACGGTATTTCCCGATATTCAGGCCGTCTGCGACGCCGAGCCGACGCTGGTCTGGTCATGTGCACTTTCACCTGGCACAGAGCATCTGCGTCTGTGGGAGATTGACGCGCAGCAGCAGTGGGTTGCGCTGCGTGATATTGAAATGAATAAGCCGAACATGGATTCGCATACGCTGCGGCTGACCAGCCTGCCCGGCGAGCGTATTGCCGGACAGCAGGAGATGCGACAGCTCTGAAGCGGGTGGCCGCCCAGGCCACCTGAAGCGTCAGTGCGCGTCGATAAACGCGATTTTCAGTGTAAACAACAGCGCAACCACCACGACACAGGGGCTGATTTCACGCCAGCGTCCGGTTCCCAGCTTCATCACGCAGTAGGCGATAAAGCCCAGCGCGATCCCTTCCGTAATTGAGAAACTGAACGGCATCATCGCCGCGGTGACAAAGGCCGGTACCGCTTCGGTAAGATCGTCCCAGCGTACGCGCGACAGCGATGCCGTCATCAGTACGCCGACATAGATCAGCGCACCCGCTGCCGCATAGCCCGGCACCATCGCCGCCAGCGGCGACAGGAATATCGCCAGCAGGAACAGCAGGCCGGTAATAACCGCCATCAGCCCGGTACGGCCGCCAATGGCAACCCCTGACGAACTCTCAATATAGGCTGTCACCGATGACGTACCGGCCAGTGCCCCCGTGACGGAGCTGATGCTGTCCACATACAGCGCCTGCTTCATACGCGGAAACGTTCCTTTTTCATCGGTCAGGCCCGCTTTATCCGTAACGCCAATCAGCGTACCGGACGAGTCAAACAGATTGACCAGCATAAAGGAGAAGATCACGCCTGCCATACCGATATTGAACGCGCCTTTAATATCCACCGCACCCACTACCGCCGAGATTGACGGCGGCGGCGCAAAGAAACCGGTGAACCTGACGTCACCCAGCGCAAGGCCTATGCTGGTTGTGACCACAATAGAGACCAGCACCGCCGCATGAATATTACGCGATGCCAGAATAGCAATAATGAAAAAGCCCAGCGCCCCCAGCAGCACGCTGTGCGACGTCAGATTACCGACCGCCACCAGCGTTTCCGCGTTTGGCACAATGATGCCGGCATTTTTCAGCCCCATCATTGCGATAAACAGGCCAATACCGGCGGTGATCCCGGTACGCAGGCAGAGCGGAATATTGGCTATCATCCAGTAGCGCACGCGCAGCAGCGTCAGAATCAGCAGTCCCAGCGCGCCCCAGAAAATGGCGCCCATCCCTATTTGCCAGGAATACCCCATTGCACCGACTACCACAAAAGCGAAAAAGGCGTTCAGACCCATCGCCGGTGCCAGCGCAACCGGCAGGTTTGCTATCAGCCCCATCAGGATACTGCCAAAGGCGGCAATCAGGCAGGTGGTGACAAATACCGCCTGGGTATCCATACCGGCAGCGCCGAGGATTTGCGGGTTAACAAAGACGATATAGACCATCGTCAGAAAAGTGGTGAACCCGGCAATCACTTCAGTGCGTACCGTGGTCCCGTGTTCCTGCAGTTTAAATATGCGCTGCAGCAGGCCCTGAGTCTTCATTTTGCTGTTCCGCTGAAAAATTTATCGCCGCGTATCCTATAGGCTTTATCGCGGTAAAACACGGAATTTTCGCAACCGGTTGCCTGCTGCTGCCTGGCGTAATCCAGGCTAGAGTAAAAGCTGAACAGTTATCAAAAGGATAGAATGCAATGACAGTGGAATGTGTGTTCTTTGATTGTGACGGCACGCTGGTCGACAGCGAAATGCTCTGCACGCAGGGCTATGTGAATACTTTTGCGCGCTATGGCATTACGCTATCGCTGCAGCAGATGTTTGAGCGGTATAAAGGCGTGAAGCTTTACGACATTATTCGCGACATCAGCGAACAGTATCATCAGGCGCTGCCGGTAACAGAGGTGGAGCACGCCTATCGCACCGAAGTCGCACGCCTGTTTGAGCAAGAGCTGCAGCCGATCAGCGGTGCGGCGGCGCTGGTGGCGCAGATCCGCGTTCCGATGTGCGTGGTTTCCAACGGACCGGTAAAGAAAATGCAGCATTCGCTGGGTCTCACCGGCATGCTGCCGTGGTTTACCGATCGTCTCTACAGCGGCTATGACATTCAGGCATGGAAACCCGATCCGCAGCTGATGTTTCACGCTGCAGAACAGATGCAGGTGCCGCTTGACCGCTGCATTCTGGTGGATGATTCCGAAGCGGGCGCCCGCGCCGGCATTGCCGCAGGTATTCCGGTGTTTTATTACTGCGCCGATGCGCATAATCCCGCAATCGATCATCCGCTGGTAACGCGGTTTGATGATATGGCGCAGCTACCGGCGCTGTGGCAGGCACGCGGCTGGACGCTGGTATCCACCTGCAATGTTTTGTAGGGGGAGCATTCACGCGCCCCTGGTATGAGACGCCGTGCATCGCCTGATACCAGGGCGGCATTAATGCCGCCCCTGCGGATGCATCTAATGCCGCCCCTGCAATGCTCTGTAGGGGGCGCATTTATGCGCCCCTGGTGTGCGGCGGGCGGTATCGCCTGATACCAGGGCGGCATGAATGCCGCCCCTGCGGATGCATCTAATGCTGCCCCTGCAATGTTCCGCAGGGGGCGCATTTATGCGCCCCTGGCATGAGACGCCGTGCATCGCCTGATACCAGGGCGGCATGAATGCCGCCCCTGCGGATGCATCTAATGCTGCCCCTGCAATGTTTTGTAGGGGGCGCATTCACGCGCCCCTGGTATGAGACGCCGTGCATCGCCTGATACCAGGGCGGCATTAATGCCGCCCCTGCGGATGCATCTAATGCTGTCCCTGCAATGCTCTGTAGGGGGCGCATTTATGCGCCCCTGGCGTGCGTGCAGGCTATCAGCCTATTGCGCCCAGCGAGTCCTCATTACTCTGCTTCTTCGGCAGCAGAAACAGCGTGGCGAAAATATCCAGCAGATAAATCAGCGCCAGCAGCGTAATGGCCGCGGTGAATGAAATCTGCGTAGCCAGCGCGCCAATCACCAGCGGACCAAAACCGCCAACGCCGCGCCCGAGGTTAAACAGTACATTTTGCGCGGTGGCACGCGCCTGCGGCGGAAACGTATCGGAGATCAGCGCGCCATAGCCGCCAATCATGCCGTTAACAAACATCCCCATGATGGCGCCGGTAAACAGCATGATCGTCGGATCGCGTAGCTGCGCATACACCACCACCATCGCCACAGCGCCGAACTGGTACAGCAGAAAAATTTTCCAGCGGGCGAAGCGATCGGCCAGCACGCCAAACAGCCAGATCCCCAGGGTCATACCCACTACGGTCACCGCGGTCCACAGTCCCGATTTTGTCAGGCTGAAACCAAAGCTGGAGGAGAGATAGCTCGGCATCCAGATCATCAGACCGTAGTAGCCAAAGTTCTGTACCGAGCAGAGGATAAAAATGCCCAGACTCGCTTTGCGGGTGGCACGGTCAGCAAACAGCATTTTTATACGGGCTGTAAATGAGAGTGCCGGTACGCTTTTTACCTGTCGTGTGAAGCTCTCCGGCTCACCCATACTGCGCCGCAGCACAAAGGAGAGTAGCGCAGGCAGCATGCCCACCAGAAACATGCCGCGCCAGCCAATTACGCTGAGCAGCGGCGGCGTGATAAAGGCAGCCAGCAGGACGCCGAGCTGCCAGCCGATGCCGACCCAGGCCGATGCACGGTTGCGCTTCTCCTGCGGCCAGGCTTCGGCGATCAGCGCCATACCGATACCAAATTCACCGCCCAGCCCCACCCCGGCCAGGGTCCGGTACGCCAGCAGATCCCAGTAGCCCTGCGCCACCGCGCACAGACCGGTAAACAGGGAAAACATCAGTATCGTCACGGTCAGGATGCGGATCCGGCCAAAGCGATCGCTGAGATGACCAAACAGAATGCCGCCGATCACTGCACCAATCAGCGTCCAGGTCACCAGCGAGCCCGCCTGCGACGGGTCGAGTACCAGCGATACGCTGATGGCCGGCAGCATAAAACCGAGGATCAGCAGATCAAATCCATCCATGGCGTAGCCGCTGATTGCGGCCAGCATCGCTTTAGCCGGCGTTACGGCAGGTTTAGCAGAACGGGAAAGGGACATAAAAGAGTACCTGGCGAAAAAAAGTGCGCCAAGTATAAAGAGCGGGCGGCGGAGTGACCAATCAGAAATGGTAATGGCTGCCGCGCCGGCAGCCGGAAAGGATAATCAGGAGGGCCGGTTGCTGCCGTCGTCGCCGGAGAGCAGTTCATCCAGCCGGTCGCCGCCAACATGGCGGAAATCCTGCCCTTTAACAAAATAGAAGATGATTTCGCAGATATTCTGACAGCGGTCGCCAATTCGCTCAATGGCGCGCGCGCAGAACAGGGCGGTCAGCACGCTGGGAATAGTGCGCGGATCTTCCATCATGTAGGTCATCAGCTGGCGCACGATGCCTTCGTACTCCTTATCCACTTTTTTATCTTCGCGGTAGATAGTGATGGCGGCGCTGAGATCCATGCGCGCAAACGCATCCAGCACATCATGCAGCATCTGCACCGTGTGATGGCCCAGCGACTCCAGACTGACCAGCAGCGGCAGATGCTGCTGACCAAACTTTTCCAGCGCGGTGCGGCTGATTTTCTCCGCCACGTCACCAATACGCTCCAGCTCAGAGATCGCTTTGATAATGGCCATCACCAGCCGCAGGTCGCTGGCGGTGGGCTGACGCTTGGCGATAATACGCACGCACGCCTCATCAATCTCCACCTCCATCATATTGACCTTCTGGTCGCCCTCAATCACCCGGCGCGCCAGTTCCGCATCCTGATTATGCATGGCGGTAATGGCGTCAGTGAGCTGCTGCTCCACCATGCCGCCCATGATCATCACCTGCGTGCGAATGTGCTCCAGCTCGGCGTTAAACTGACCGGAGATATGTTTATTAAGATTTAAATTATCCATGGGTCTCTCCTGAATCAGCCGTAACGACCGGTGATGTAATCTTCAGTCTGCTTCTGTGCGGGTTTGGTAAACAGCGTATCGGTGTCGCTGAACTCAATCAGCTCACCAAGATACATAAACGCCGTATGATCGGAGCAGCGGGCGGCCTGCTGCATATTGTGCGTCACAATCACCACGGTGTAATCCTGCTTAAGCTCGGTGATCAGCTCTTCGATGCGGCCGGTGGAGATAGGGTCCAGCGCCGAGCAGGGCTCATCCAGCAGCAGCACTTCCGGCCGGATGGCGATACCGCGTGCGATGCAGAGACGCTGCTGCTGCCCGCCGGAAAGACTGTAACCGCTCTGATGAAGCTTGTCTTTGGTTTCGTTCCACAGCGCGGCTTTGGTCAGCGCCCACTGCACGCGCTCATCCATATCCGCGCGCGACAGCTTCTCAAACAGACGCACGCCGAAGGCGATATTGTCATAAATTGACATCGGAAACGGCGTTGGCTTCTGAAACACCATGCCGACGCGCGCGCGCAGCAGGGCGATATCCTGGTGTGACGCGAGGATATTGTCGCCATCCAGCAGAATTTCACCCTCTGCACGCTGCTCCGGATAGAGCGAATACATTTTATTAAACGTGCGCAGCAGCGTGGATTTTCCGCAGCCTGACGGGCCGATAAACGCGGTGACCTGATTTCGGGCAATATCCAGATTGATATCTTTCAGCGCGTGAAATTTACCGTAATGAAAGTTCAGATTGCGCACCTGGATTTTACCGGCAGAAGGGGTTGCCATACTCATTGCTTATCTCTCTTATGCAGCGCCGCCAGAGCCGCGCCGGAAAATTAGTGTTTGCCTTTGGTGAAGATCATGCGGGCAACAATATTCAGCAGCAGCACGCACAGCGTAATGATCAGCACACCCGCCCACGCCAGACTCTGCCATTCGGCAAACGGGCTCATGGCGAACTTGAAGATAGTGACCGGCAGGTTAGCCACCGGCTGCATCATGTCAGTGCTCCAGAACTGATTTGAGAGCGCGGTAAACAGCAGCGGGGCGGTTTCACCGGCGATACGCGCAATTGCCAGCAGTACGCCGGTAATGATGCCGGAGACCGACGCTTTCAGCGTAATGGCTGAGATCATCTTCCACTTCGGCGTGCCCAGCGCGTATGCCGCTTCGCGCATGCTGTCCGGCACCAGCCGCAGCATATTCTCGGTGGTACGGATCACAATCGGGATCTGCAGCAGCGCCAGCGCCGCAACGCCTGCCCAGCCGGAGAAGTGCTGCATCTGCGATACCACAATGGTGTAAACAAACAGTCCGACCACAATAGAAGGCGCGGAGAGCAGGATGTCGTTAATAAAGCGGATCACCTCTGCCAGCCAGCTCTTACGGCCATACTCCGCCAGCCAGATCCCGGCCATAATACCCAGCGGTGTACCAAAAAAGGTGGACCAGAAAATCAGCAGGCCGCTGCCCGCCAGCGCATTTGCCAGCCCGCCGCCGGCGGTATTGGGCGGCGGCGTCGACTCGGTAAACAGCGACCAGCTTAGCCCGTCGACGCCCCTGGTCACCGTGGTGAACAGGATCCAGATCAGCCAGAAGAGGCCAAACGCCATAGTGAGCAGCGACAGCGTCAGGGCGATTTTATTTTTTGTACTGCGCCACGCCTGCATTTTACGGCGCGAGGCTTCCAGCTCAGTACGGCTCTGCATTTCTATAGCGGTCATGAACGGGCCCCTTCACTTTTGGCCAGCCGCAGGATCATCAGCTTCGAGATCGCCAGAACGATAAAAGTGATGACAAACAGGATCAGACCCAGCTCCATCAGCGCAGCGACATGCACGCCCGACTCCGCTTCAGCAAACTCGTTAGCCAGCGCTGAGGTGATACTGTTGCCGGGCATAAACAGCGAAGCGCTGTCGAGCTGGTAGGTGTTACCGATAATAAAGGTCACCGCCATGGTCTCTCCCAGCGCACGCCCCAGTCCCAGCATTACGCCACCGATAACGCCGTTTTTGGTAAACGGCAGCACGATGCGCCAGATCACTTCCCAGGTGGTGCAGCCGATGCCATATGCGGACTCTTTCATCATCACCGGCGTCTGTTCAAAAACGTCACGCATCACCGAAGCGATATAGGGAATGATCATAATCGCCAGAATGACGCCTGCGGCCAGGATACCGATACCAAACGCCGGGCCGGAGAACAGGGTGCCGACGATGGGAATGTTAGCCATGACGTTGCCGACCGGCGTCTGAAAATATTCTGCAAACAGCGGCGCAAAGATAAACAGACCCCACATGCCATAAACAATGCTCGGGATGGCCGCCAGCAGCTCAATGGCGGTGCCAAGCGGACGACGCAGCCAGCCGGGTGCCAGCTCGGTCAGAAACAGCGCGATCCCGAAGCTTACCGGTACCGCGATGATGAGTGCGATCAGGGAGGTCACCAGCGTGCCGTAAATCGGCACCAGTGCGCCAAACTCTTCGTTTGGGGCATCCCAGGTTTTGGTCCAGAGAAAGGCGAAGCCAAACTTCTGAATGCTGGGCCAGGAAGAGACGATCAGGGAGACAATAATGCCACCCAGCAGCAGCAGGACAATCAGCGCAGAGAGTTTGACCAGTGCGCCAAAAATCATGTCGCCTTGCTTACCCGGTGCTTTGAATGTCGGCTTGGTAGCAGCCATAAAATTCTCGGTTCTCAGAGGATATGCAGGGCGGCCAGATAGCCGCCCCCGGAATACTCAGCCAGCCGCCGAGTCTGACAGTGGCTTACTGCCAGAGCGCTTTGCCGCTGCTGTCTTTGATATTCGCTTTCCATGCCGCGCGGATCTGCGTCACCACGCTCTCCGGCAGCGCTGCATAATCCAGCGCCGTTGCGGTTTTACTGCCGCCTTTATAGGCCCAGTCAAAGAACTTCAGCACTTCTGCGCCCTTCTCCGCATTGGCCTGATCTTTGTAAATCAGGATAAAAGTGGTGGAGGCGATCGGCCATGCGTCGTCACCTTTCTGGAACGTCAGATCCTGGGCAAACGAGCTGCTCCAGTCAGCGCCTTTCGCGGCGTTGGCAAAGCTGCTTTCGCTCGGGGCCACCGGCTTGCCATCCGCATCCAGCAGTTTGGTGTAGGTCAGGTTGTTCTGTTTCGCATAGGCATATTCGACATAGCCAATTGAACCTGGCAGACGCTGTACAAAGGCGGCCACGCCATCATTGCCTTTGCCGCCAAGGCCGGTTGGCCAGTTAACGGTGTTGCCTTTGCCTACTTTGCCTGCCCAGTCACTGTTCACTTTGGTCAGGTAGCTGGTAAACACAAAGGAGGTACCGGAGCCATCGGCGCGGCGCACAACGTTGATATTGGTGTCAGGCAGCTTCAGGTCCGGGTTCAGCTTAGCAATCGCCGGATCGTTCCACTTTTTGATGGTGCCAAGATAGATGTCACCCACGGTTTTGCCGTCAAGGGTCAGCTCGCCTGACTTCACACCCGGAAGGTTAACGGCCAGCACCACACCACCGATAACGGTCGGAAACTGGAACAGGCCATTTTTCTGCAGATCTTCCTCTTTCATCGGCGCATCAGAGGCACCGAAATCCACCGTTTTCGCGATGATCTGCTTTACGCCACCCGAAGAGCCGATCCCCTGATAGTTGATTTTGCTACCGGTGGCCTGCTGATACTCTGCTGCCCACTTGGCATAAACCGGGGCCGGGAAGGTCCCGCCAGCGCCCGTCAGATCGGTGGCGGCAAACGCAGAAACTGCGCTGACGGCGAAAGTGGCGGCGAGGAGTCGGGCTACGGTGCTACGCATCAGTGTCATGTTCCCTCCGGGGGAGTATAAATCAGGCTTAACGCCGTTTTAGTTGGAGTCAGTGATTGCTGCTGGAGGGAAAATAGGACAGTTTGATGACAGCGAAATGTACGAAATATGACAGTTTTATGACGAAGATAAAAACCGGGCGGGCCCGTTGCAGGCCCGTCCGGCTTAGCGATTACTCAACGGTAACCGATTTTGCCAGGTTACGCGGCTGGTCCACGTCGGTGCCTTTGATCAGCGCCACATGATAAGAGAGCATCTGCAGCGGCACGGTGTAGAAGATAGGGGCGATCACCTCTTCCACGTGCGGCAGTGAGATAATTTTCATCCCTTCGCTGTCGCTGAAGCCTGCATCGCCATCGGCGAAGACATAGAGCAGGCCACCGCGTGCGCGCACTTCTTCGATGTTGGACTTCAGTTTTTCCAGCAGCTCATTGTTAGGTGCGACCACGATCACCGGCATATCAGCATCAATCAGCGCCAGCGGGCCGTGTTTCAGCTCGCCAGCCGCATAGGCTTCCGCATGAATATAGGAGATCTCTTTGAGCTTCAGCGCCCCTTCCATGGCAATCGGGTATTGATCGCCGCGGCCAAGGAACAGTGCATGATGCTTGTCAGAGAAATCTTCTGCCAGGCTCTCAATGATCTTGTCCTGCGCCAGCATCTGCTCAATACGGCTTGGCAGCGCCTGCAGCGCGTGGACAATCTCATGCTCGGTTTCCGGCTTCATACCGTGCAGGCGGCCCAGTTTAGCCACCAGCATCAGCAGTACCGTCAGCTGCGTGGTAAAGGCTTTCGTGGAAGCCACGCCAATTTCCGTGCCCGCTTTGGTCATCAGCGCCAGATCGGATTCGCGCACCAGTGAAGAACCGGCCACGTTGCAGATAGCCAGTGAGCCAAGATAACCCAGCTCTTTAGAGAGGCGCAGGGCCGCCAGCGTATCAGCGGTTTCGCCCGACTGCGACAGGGTGATCAGCAGGCTGTTTTTACGTACTGCGGATTTGCGGTAGCGGAACTCAGAAGCGATCTCAACGTCACAGGGGATGTTCGCCAGTGATTCAAACCAGTAGCGCGATACCATACCAGAGTTGTAGGAGGTGCCGCAGGCGATAATCTGGATATGCTCTACTTTGCTCAGCAACGACTCTGCATGCTCACCCAGCTCGCGCAGATCGACAATTCCGTCGTGGAAGCGACCCGCCAGCGTGTTTTTGATGGCGTTAGGCTGCTCGTAGATCTCTTTCTGCATATAGTGGCGATAGATCCCTTTATCACCCGCGTCATACTGCGCGTTTGATTCGATCTCGGCACGCTGTACCTGATGGCCTTCGCGATCGATGATAGTGACTTCGCGGCGGGTAACCTCAGCAATATCGCCCTCTTCCAGGTAGATAAAGCGGCGGGTAACCGGCAGCAGTGCCAGCTGATCGGATGCGATAAAGTTCTCGCCCACGCCACGGCCAATCACCAGCGGACTGCCGGAGCGCGCGGCTACCAGCACCGACGGATCGCGGCTGTCCATGATAACCATACCGTAAGCACCGCGCAGCTGTGGGATCACGCGCAGGATCACCTCGCGCAGCGTACCGCCCTGCTTCTGCTCCCAGTGCACCAGATGCGCCACCACTTCGGTGTCCGTCTCGGAGGCAAAATGGTAGCCACGTTCGATCATTTGCGCACGCAGCGGCTCATGATTTTCGATAATGCCGTTATGCACCACGATGATCTGCTCTGAGACGTGCGGATGCGCATTTGCCTCTGAAGGTTCACCGTGCGTAGCCCAGCGGGTGTGGGCAATACCGGTACCGCCAATCAGCGGCTGCTGATCTGCGGCCTCCGCCAGATTAGCCACTTTGCCTACGCGACGCAGACGCGTCACGTGCCCCTGACGATCAACGACCGCCAGACCGGCTGAGTCATAACCGCGATACTCCAGACGACGCAGACCTTCCAGCAGGATCTCTGCAATGTCACGCTGCGCTACTGCTCCAACAATTCCACACATATTCGTTTCCTGACTTCATGGCGTTCGGCCATTGCGTTGTCATCTGACCTGATTTCCGGCTACGCCGGTTCCCCGAGCCTTGTAGAGAGTGGGGATATCGTTATAGCACTGCTAAACGGGCCGATCTTTGCCGGCCCTTAAAATTTATTTTTTCTTCACCGGGCGCTGCCAGCCCGCTTTCTGCTGCTGTTCTTTGCGGTTGTAGACCAGATCGGCGGCGGTGACATCTTTCATCACCGTGGTACCGGCGGCAATCGTTGCACCGGCGGCCACGCGCACCGGCGCCACCAGCTGCGTATCGGAGCCGACAAAGACGTCGTCACCAATAATCGTTTTGAATTTGTTAGCCCCATCGTAGTTGCAGGTGATGGTGCCTGCCCCGATGTTAACGCCCGCGCCTATTTCGGCATCACCCAGGTAGGAGAGGTGGCCCGCCTTGGAGCCTTTGCCGAGCGTGGCTTTTTTCATTTCTACAAAGTTGCCAACGTGCGCCTGCTCCGCCAGCTCGCTGCCCGGGCGCAGCCGGGCAAACGGCCCGACCGTGCAGGCTGCAGCCAGCGTCGCGTCTTCAATCACAGAGTAAGGGCTGATCTCACAGTCATCACCCAGAATGCTGTTTTTGATCACGCAGCCGGTGCCAATTTTTACCCGGTTGCCGAGCGTGACATCCCCTTCGATGATGACGCCGGTATCAATCTCCACGTCGCGCCCGTGCGCCAGCGTACCGCGCAGATCAAAACGCGCCGGATCGCGCAGCATTACGCCCGCCAGCAGCAGCTTTTCCGCCTGCTCCTGCTGAAAAGCACGCTCCAGCGTAGCCAGCTGCAGACGGTTATTTACGCCTTCCGTTTCACTGATGCGCGCCGGATGAACGGTATTAATCACGCGGCCTTCCTGATGCGCCATCGCGATGATATCGGTGATGTAGAACTCGCCCTGCGCGTTATTGTTATCCAGCTGTGCCAGCCAGCGCCGGAGATCGCCCCCGCTGGCGATCAGGATACCGGTGTTGATCTCCTGAATAGCCAGCTGCTCAGCAGATGCATCCTTCTGTTCAACAATGCCGGTCACGATCGTGTTTTCCCGCACAATCCGGCCATAGCCGGTGGGGTTATCCAGCACCACGGTCAGCAGCCCGATGCCGCCAGCGGGTTTTGCCGCGCGCAGCTGCTGCAGCGTTGCCTGCGAGATAAGCGGGACGTCGCCATACAGCATCAGAATATCTTCGTCATCCGCAAAGAAGGGCGCCGCCTGCTGCATAGCGTGTCCGGTACCCAGCTGTTCCGCCTGCAGCACCCAGTTCAGGGTGTTGTGCGCCAGCTTTTGCTGCAGCAGATCACCACCGTGACCATAGACCAGATGGACCTGCCGGGCGCCAAGCCCGGTGGCAGCATCAATAACATGCTGCACCATGGGTTTACCTGCCAGCGTGTGCAGAACTTTAGGCAGATCGGAATACATACGGGTGCCTTTGCCAGCGGCCAGGATCACCACACTCATCGCGCTTACAGACATAATTTTCCAGACTCAATTTAACTTTCGAAAGTGTAAGGTTTACCCCTGAGATTACTACATTTTTCTCGTGGCGAAATTAGACAACCGGAGGAAAGCGGAAAGGGGGATCAGAGACAGAGCATAACAACAGGTTTGCCGGGCGCGGAGCAAAAAAAATGCCAGCCCGGTGGGCTGGCATTTCATGACGCATAAAGCCTGATTACATCGCTTTTTTGGTCAGCTCGATAACACGCAGTTTCGCGATAGCTTTCGCCAGCTCCGCAGAGGCCTGAGCGTAGTCCACGTCGCCGTGGCTGCTGTTCATGTGCTCTTCTGCTTTACGTTTCGCTTCCAGCGCGCGCGCTTCGTCAAGGTCTTCACCGCGAATAGCGGTGTCGGCCAGAACGGTCGTGCTGCCCGGCTGTACTTCCAGCACGCCGCCGGAGAGGTAGATATACTCCTCGTCGCCGTGCTGTTTCACGATGCGAATCATGCCAGGCTTGATGGCAGTCAGCAGCGGGGCGTGGCCCGGGTGGATCCCCAGCTCGCCTTCGCTACCTGACACCTGGATACGCTGTACCAGACCGGAGAACATCTGCTGCTCCGCGCTGACCACGTCCAGATGATAAGTCATAGCCATACCATTCCTCCCGGGAAACCGTTATTACAGTTTCTTCGCTTTTTCTACGGCTTCTTCGATAGCGCCGACCATGTAGAACGCCTGCTCTGGCAGGTGGTCGAATTCGCCTTCCATGATGCCTTTGAAACCACGAATGGTATCTTTCAGCGTCACGTATTTACCCGGAGAACCGGTGAAGACTTCAGCAACGAAGAATGGCTGAGACAGGAAGCGCTGGATCTTACGCGCACGTGCCACCAGCAGTTTATCTTCTTCAGACAGCTCGTCCATACCGAGGATGGCGATGATGTCTTTCAGCTCCTGGTAACGCTGCAGCAGTGACTGTACGCCACGTGCGACGTCATAGTGCTCCTGACCCACGATCAGTGGATCCAGCTGACGGCTGGTAGAATCCAGCGGGTCAACGGCCGGGTAGATACCCAGAGAGGCGATCTGACGGCTCAGCGTAACGGTTGAGTCCAGGTGAGCAAAGGTGGTTGCCGGAGACGGGTCAGTCAGGTCATCCGCAGGAACGTAAACGGCCTGTACGGAGGTGATTGAACCGGTCTTGGTGGAGGTAATACGCTCCTGCAGCACACCCATCTCTTCAGCCAGCGTTGGCTGATAACCTACCGCAGATGGCATACGGCCCAGCAGTGCAGACACTTCAGTACCTGCCAGGGTATAACGGTAGATGTTGTCGATGAACAGCAGAACGTCACGGCCTTCATCACGGAATTTTTCCGCCATGGTCAGACCGGTCAGTGCTACGCGCAGACGGTTACCCGGCGGCTCGTTCATCTGGCCATACACCAGCGCTACTTTATCGATAACGTTGGAGTCAGTCATTTCGTGGTAGAAGTCGTTACCCTCACGAGTACGC